>Ga0302132_10000014_pt1 | contig 81226 bp, 74 predicted proteins | sample CB9_321_MG_FD_203113 | JGI IMG/M metagenome (GOLD analysis project Ga0302132, IMG submission 203113) | Marine microbial communities from Western Arctic Ocean, Canada - CB9_32.1 | ecosystem: Environmental > Aquatic > Marine > Oceanic | place: Canada: Western Arctic Ocean | collected 2017-09-19
TCAGCGACATCTCGATAACTATCGTTAAATCGATGGTAGCTCCAAATACAGTGGCTAATAATGTCAGCTGGGTAACGATGGCGTTTAGGTTTGACAGATAGACTCATTTTTATGACTGTAAATCATTGCAGTATATCAGATACGTGAAAGGCTATAGTTAACTTGACGGTGCCGTTAAAATGTGGCTTTAGGGGCACCTAATGAATTATTGGATAGTCTCTTAACTGGTTGGATCCGCCACGCTGGGTTTAACTTTTATTAGCATCAATACCAAAGCGCTTAAAACCAAGAAGATTACAGCAAAAACCAATGGAATTGAAACACCAACCGCGGCAACCATACCAATAAATAGAGCGCTCACACCATAGCCTAGTGCGTTAATTGAGCTGGTAACGCCCATAATCCAACCTTGTTCGTCTGGGCCGACCTGGTTTGAAAAAATAGAGACGCAACCTGCGTAAGCAATAGGCATGCTGGTACCGCAAATAAATACCATTAGAAAAATGATATAGAGGCTGTGGCTAAGCAATAGAACTAAAATACTGGCACTTGTAATTAACAGAGCAATCAACGTCAATCTTTTTAATGTTACCCATTTTGAAAGCAGACCAGCTAAGACACCAAAGCCCAAACTAAAGCCTACGCCCATTACTGTCAATAAAAGTGAGTTGTCCAAGATATTAAAATGATAGATATGGCTCATATAAAGGGTGATAAAACTAAAATAACTACCCCAGCCCAAGATTGCTGCAAAAAAGGCCAATGACAAGAAACGCATCTGTTTGTGTTGAAAAGCGGAAATAAAAACATGGACCGCTTGATGCCAGCGAATACTGATCTTACCAGTGCGATAGCAAGTTTCTTTAAAAGAAAACTTTAATAACAAGGCATTGAATAAAGAAAGCACTGAGGCAAAATAAAGCGGAGTTGATAATGAAAACCCATGATAAATATTAGGATCCGAAAGCACCCCACCGATAATTGGCCCGCAAATAAAACCGAGGGAGCACGACAATAAGACCAAGCCAATATTACGCGTTTTATGCTCTGGCAAGCTAATATCAACAATCGCAGCCTGAGCAATCGGCTGGCTACCAGAACTAAAACCTGCAATCGCACGACCAATTAATAACAAAGCCAAGCTTTGATTAAGCACACCAACGCCTGAAATTAGATAGCCCAAAAATGCGCCAAACAAGCATAACATCAACGCCTTTTTACGACCAATTTTATCGGATAAATCTCCCAATATTGCCGCGCCAAAAAACCAACACAACATAAAGATGCTAATGGTAAATCCATAAATAAAATCACGCATGGCAGGACTAGTACTAACTGGCAAAAAATGCGAGGCCGGGTCAACAATAATTCCATTTAAAATCGAAAGTAATAATGCGAATCCCATTCCATCAATAAATAAAACTAAAAATAGAGGCGAGATAGAAAGCAATGATTTTTGTTGTGACATAAATATTACTCCTTTTCTAAGCATGCATTATGCTGGATCCAACTAGTAAACGTAACTTTTACACTTCTATACGGTCGAAGACAGAGCACCACGGACCAGGTCCGTGGGAATCTATTTCGTTGTCAAAATTTCAACAGGACTTTTGTAATCTAAGCATTTTCTAGAAATATCTTTTTCCAATTTTGTATATTTTTTGGAGTTACATTATTTTCTGATGCAACCTCAGCTAAAGTTTTTTCATTTCTTAAAACTTAAATAACAATCTTTGTTTTGAATTCTCCTGAGTATGTTGTTCGCTTAGTGCTCATTTATTTCTCCTAAATTTCATCACTATTTTAAACACTTTATCGGAACTTGTATTCAGAAAATCTTGTTAGTATTTCATGGAGTATTATAACCCTCCTTGTTAGCTACAGTTATCCCGGCACAAACAATCCAACGAATTCATTCACTGGCATCTTCTCCAATATGGCCTGGTCATCACAAACTGCAATAATTTTATCTGATTGCATATCCGTAAACTGCCCACAAAGATGACGGGAGAATTTACGCTCCAGCACTGGAATACCCTCTTTACGACGCTTATGATGTCCAATGGGATATTCAACTTCTACTTTCTCCGTACTAGTGTCATCTTTAAAGAATACCTGAATTGCATTCGCAATCGAACGCTTAGAGGGATCATGATAATCAACACTATACTGTTTTTTTTCATTGACTTGCATCTTCTCACGCAAAAGGTCTATTCGGGCATCTGACGCCACACCATCTTCGTAATGCTCCGCACTCAAATCCCCAAAAATAAGTCCAATCGCCACCATATATTGCAAGCAATGATCACGGTCTGCAGGGTTCTGTAGTGCGCCTGTTTTGCTAATAATTCGAATAGCTGACTCATGCGTGGTGAGTTCTATTCTTTCGATTTCATCTAATCGACCCACTACCTTATCATGCAATATCACCGCACATTCTACGGCTGTTTGCGCATGAAATTCTGCTGGGAATGAAATTTTGAATAAAATATTTTCCATGACATATGATTCATAGGGACGCTGGAATCTAAATGGTTTACCTTTAAATAGAACATCATAAAATCCCCAACCCTTAGCCGTAAGCACGCCAGGATAGCCCATTTCTCCTTTCAGAGTGATCATAGATAAACGCACTGCACGTGCACAGGCATCGCCCGCCGCCCATGATTTACGAGAGCCTGTATTTGGCGAGTGACGATAGGTTCTTAAACTCTGTCCATCCACCCATGCCTGAGATAAGGCGTCTAAAATATTTTGTTTCGAGCCACCCAACATATACGTAATCACTGCCGTTGAAGCAACTTTAACCAAAACCACATGATCCAGTCCCACACGGTTAAAGCTATTTTCTAAAGCCAAAACGCCTTGAATTTCATGCGCCTTAATCATTGCAATCAAAACTTCATGCATCGTCAAAGGAGGTTTTCCCTCTGAAATTTGGACACGAGACAAATAATCTGCCACGGCCAAAATAGCACCAAGGTTATCCGAAGGATGCCCCCACTCCGCCGCCAACCAAGTATCATTAAAATCAAGCCAACGAATCAAAGTACCTATATTAAAAGCCGCTTCGATAGGGTCTAAAACATAAGACGTACCTACTACTCTTGCCCCATTCGGCACAGAGGTTCCCGTCACGACTGGCCCAAGGTGTTTTGTACACTCAGGAAATTGGAGTGCCAACAGCGCACAGCCTAAGCTGTCTATTAAACAGAGCCTCGCGGTGGAAAAAGCCTGCTCAGAAGTTATTTCATAATCACATACATAATCTGCGATGTCTTTGAGCACCTGATCATAATCAGCACGAGTATTATCTTCTGCTATATTTGACATAAGTATCCCTTCTCTCTTTTTAATTGCAGGTTATTTCAGGCTACCTATTTGTAATTGAAACAAAAGCTTTTGGCTCAGGTCCAATATAGTCCGCGCCCGGTCTGATTAGACGATTATCTCCTCGTTGCTCCATAATGTGCGCAGCCCAACCAGTAACGCGAGACATCACAAATATGGGGGTAAATAATGACGTCGGAATACCACAAAAATGATAGGCACTTGCACTGAAAAAATCCAAATTCGGGAACATGTTTTTCTCATCTCTCATTAACTTCTCAATGGCTTCAGAAACAGAATATAAAACGGTATCTCCCACATGCTCTGATAATTTTTTCGCACAGCTTTTAATGACATCTGATCTTGGATCACGAATTTTATACACTCGATGCCCAAATCCCATGATTTTTGCTTTATTTTTCAGTAGATTTGAAACACCTTCATAAGCGCTTTTTGGTGAGTCAAACTGCTGAATAAGCTCCATGGCAGCTTCATTCGCCCCACCATGCAATGGTCCTCGTAAAGTACCAATAGCTGAAACAATAGCAGAATAAAAATCTGAAAGCGTGGCAGTCGTCACACGTGCTGCAAAAGTGGAGGCGTTAAACTCGTGCTCGGCATAAAGGATTAATGAAATATCTACCGTTTTAACTGCCAAAGCATCTGGTGTTTTCCCGCCTAACAAATGCAAAAAATAGCTTGCCGTGGAAATATCACCTAAGTTCGTATCAATCCTTTTACCATGATGGGCATATTGATACCAATAAGTAAGCATTCCAGGCAATAAAGCGATCAATCTGTCTGCAATATCCAAACCATTATAGCTCTCTGTTTCAGGCTCAATATTTCCTAAAAAGGATACCCCGGTACGTAAAACATCCATCGGATGTGTGTCTTTAGGAATTTCCTCCAAGATAAGCGCAAGCTTTTGAGGTATTTCGCGCATGGAAATTAATTTACTTTGATACTCAGCAAGTTCTAATTGGTTTGGCAGTCGCCCATATAGCAATAAAAAAGCAACTTCCTCAAAAGAGGCATGTTCTGCTAAATCTTCCACGGAGTATCCTCGGTAGTTAAGACTATTGCCTTCTTTTCCAACGGTACATATTGCGGTTTGACCTGCGGTAATACCTGCCAATCCTGATTGAGACTCTTTCACCTTACTCATGCTTTTCCCTCACTTTTTTGTATCGAATCTAATTTATCTTCATACTCATGATAATGCAGATGATCGTATAACTGTTCTCTCGTCTGCATAGTATCCAGCACAGATGCTTGTGTGCCGTACTCTTTAATTGCCGTGTAAACATTCAAAGTTGCTTGATTCATCGCTCTGAAGGCGCTCAAGGGGTATAACGTCATCGCTACACCTACCGCTGCTAATTCTGTCACTCTATAATAGGGCGTTTTGCCAAATTCAGTTAAATTCGCAAGCGCTGGTACTTTCACGGAAGAAATAAAATGTTGATATTGTTCAATATCTTGCAAAGCCTCAGCAAAAATCATATCTGCGCCCGCCTCAACATAAGCACAAGAACGCTCAATAGAAGCCTCAAGTCCTTCCACCGCTAATGCATCCGTACGTGCCATAATCACAAAGTTTGGATCTTTTCTTGCATCCACCGCAGCGTTAATACGCTCACACATTTCGGCCTTACTTACTAAGGCTTTCCCTGGTCGATGTCCACATCGTTTTGCCAATACTTGATCTTCAATATGAACAGCTGCCACACCCGCACGTTCCATTTCTTTAATGGTTCTCGCAATATTAAAAGCACTCCCCCAACCCACATCAATATCTACTAATAAAGGAATATCAACTGCTGCCGTAATGCGTCTAGCATCTTCCAATACATCTGCCAAGTTTGTCATGCCCAAATCAGGTAAACCCAAGGAAGCATTCGCGACACCTGCCCCTGATAAATAAATAGCCTTAAAACCGCTATCTCTTGCTAACATTGCAGAGTAAGCATTAATTGCGCCCACGATTTGCAAAGGTTTTTCTTGCTCAATTGCCTTTCTAAATTTTAACCCCTGAGACATACCATTTATCCGAAAATATCATAGTGGAATTAACGTTACCTGAAATATTTTAGAATTAAAAGCACTACTTGCTTTTGCCTAAACCAACTGATTTCCAGTACTTAAAATAAATTCTCAACAAATCAATATAGGGCTTAGGTGGATAAATTCCCAAATTTTTCAACGCATCTTGTGTATCCTTAACTTCAATGGTCACAAAAGGCATTTCATGCCCACCGCTATGAAACTCTTTCAGCGGATAAAGGACATTATCTTCCGTAATTTGCGCAAGCTTCTCATTCCATTCAGTCACAGGAATAACTCTCAAAAAAGTTTTAATCTCAGCAATGATTCTAAAGAAATCACCGTAGCTTAGCTGTATTGGATTTACAATATTCCAACCATTTGGATGTTTGTAGCCTTTCGACATTAAACCGACCACACATTCTGCCACATAATCTACCGGTGTCATATCATGATTATCTGTAGCATTTGGCGCTACACCCATTTGCAAGCAACCAAAAATAAACAAGGTCATATTATTCTTTTCATAATTTGCCGTACTATCTCAGAATGGCCGGTAATTTGCCCTAAGCGAAATATATCTACTGGCACACCTTTGCTTGCTGCCTTCCACAATAACCATTCACCAGCCCATTTTGATAAGCAATAACCCGATAATAAATAGCTGCATGGGGGGCTTACAGTGGATATTCCTTCAGGCGCCACATCAGAGTAATCCGTAAAGGTCGTGTACTTACTTGAGATAAATGCAATTCTCTTTAACTTTTGCGTGGAAGCCAACTCAATAATGGTTTTAACACTCCCAATATTCGTCGGTGATAATCTTTCATAAGTCTGCAAATGATGCACATAAGCACCATTATGAAGAATCATATCAATCTCTTTAGATAGATTTTCCCAACATTCAGGATCAAGATCAAACTTAGGCTTCGCAATATCACCCAAAATCACTTTGATCCGATCACTTTGAAGGTACTGATCGAAATGATAGCGTTTAAAGGCTGTTTGTAATTTCGCCTCAGCCTCCGCTAATGTAGCACATCGGATCATAGCATAGACAGTGGCGGATGTTTTAGCTAGAAATTCATCAACAAGATGCACACCAACAAAGCCATTCGCACCTGTAATCAAAACATTTTTATAGGGGTTACAATATGGTTTTAAGCTTGAAATATTTAGATTCGGAGAATAATTGACGATATCTTTTAATGCACATTCAATCTGAGTTAATGACACACTCACCTCAACAAAAAATGACGATAATATGAGTATAAGAATTACAGGGTCAAAAGTCTAATTATACGCCGTCATTTAATCCTCAGCTTCCGCCAACAGTTTCTTATATTTTTTTTCAATCATCCTACGCTTTAACGGAGATAGGTGATCAAAATAAGTGATGCCATTTAAGTGATCTAATTCATGCTGAATGCAACGACCTAAATAGCCATCAGATTCTATTTCAAAAATCTCACCGCGCTCATCTAAAGCCTTCATTCTCACCCATTCTGCACGTTTGACTTTCGCAAAAACACCCGGAAAAGAAAGACAACCCTCTTCATCCAAAAGCTCACCCTTGGTTTCGATAATTTCAGGATTAATCACGACAACTCGTTGATCTTTTTTTTCAGAGCCATCCATAATAAATATGCGTTTTTTCACACCCACTTGAGTCGCTGCCAGCCCACCACCACGCCCATCGTACATAGTTTCAAACATGTCATTAATAAATGACCTTAGTTGATCATTAATATCACTGAGTTGAACTGGATCTGCTACCTTTGTTAGGAACGGATCGGGGTATTTTAATATTGTTAATAATGCCATTAATATATCTCTAGTGCTTCTATTTAAATGTATGTATTTTTCAAGCTATATTTCTATTTTACGTCATTTTTCATAAAATCTCATCGGCTTTAGTAGAATTTAATAAAATGCTTTTGACATTCCTTCTTCATCCTCGTCTAATGAAGGACTCGTAAATACATAAAGTTTGCCGTATGTTACAAAAAAATCGCGGACAATGGAGCGGACAGCTCGGGTTTGTGTTAGCCGCATCCGGCGCCGCTATTGGGCTTGGAAATATTTGGAAGTTCCCCTACATGGCTGGCGCCAATGGCGGAGGTGCCTTTGTACTGGTTTATCTAATATGTGTACTACTCATTGGCTTACCTCTACTTGCTGGGGAAATCATGGTAGGAAAACGCGCACGTAAAAACCCTGTTGATGCCATTATTCACTGCGCCCAAGAGTCTGGAAAAAACAAAAGTTGGGCTGCCTTTGGCTGGTGGGGTATTGCAGGACTTTTCCTAACACTGTCCTTCTATTCTGTTGTCGCTGGTTGGTCCATTTACTATTTCTTTTTTACCATCTCAGGACATTTTAACCATGCAGACGCTACCCAAGTTATTGAAAGCTGGAATAGCTTCATCGGCGCACCTGGAAAATTAATCCTATTTAATGCCATCTTTATGTTTATGACCCTATGGGTTGTTGCCAAAGGCGTTCAAAAAGGCTTAGAGCGTGGTAGTCGAATCATGATGCCTTTACTTTTTCTCACACTTATAGCACTTGTATTTTACTCTGCAATTGCGGCTGATTTTTCCAAAGGATTTCATTTCCTTTTTGATTTTGATTTCCATAAAATCACAGGTAGCGTGGTAATTAATGCCATGGGTCATGCCTTCTTCACTCTAGCACTCGGGGTTGGTGCAATGTCTATCTATGGCTCATATATGCCTCAAAAAATCAGCATCGCAAAAGCCATTTCTATCGCCGTATTCTTAGATGTTCTCGTGGCACTTTTGGCGGGTCTGGCTATCTTTCCCCTTATTTTTACCTACAACCTCCATACCAATGGTGGACCAGGTATGATGTTTATTAGCCTCCCTATGGCATTTGCGCAAATGCCATTTGGTCAATTATTTGGTTCCTTATTTTTTCTATTATTATTTTTTGCCGCATGGACATCTTCCATCAACATGGCAGAACCTATTATCAGCACCTTAATTGAAAAAACGAAGCTTACACGAAGTAGAGCATGTTGGATCACCGGAGTGGTCACTTGGTCACTTGGCTTGTTTTCTGTGTTTTCATTCAATATTTGGTCACAGCCCATTCATATTCCTGGGTTAGGAGGCTTCACGCCCTTTGGCCTTATTACCGATACCGTAACAAACGTTATTTTGCCTATTGGCGGTTTATTTTATGCCATATTCACAGGTTGGGTCATGAAGAAAAAATATACTCGAGAAACTCTAAACTTCAAGTCTACGAAACTGTATATTATCTGGCGATTTTTAACACGATATGTCGCACCAATTGGCGTGCTCGTTGTTTTTATTGCGGCCCTTCTCTAATTAAAATTGACCAATATTCTTGCTAAGTGCAGGCGCTACCAAAGTCCTTTTTGCGAAATCAAGGTACCATCTTTACGAATTTCGAAACCTAAATCAGATTTTCCTCGGAACTTCCCAACCAAACCAACTTTCTCACCCGTGGCAACCGCTTGACCCTCTTTCACATCTATACCATTTAAATTGCTATAAGCCGATAAGTACCCATCGCTATGACTTAAAATAACCATCTCACCATAGCCCTGCGTGCCGATTCCTGCATACAATACGGCACCTTTCGCTGCGGCATAAACTGGCGCTCCTGAAGAGGCGGCATATAGTGTTGAGCCATTTGCCCCTACACCTTCGTTTGTCATTTGTTGATGTAATGGCTTTGCCCAGTTTTTACTTGGTTGCGCGGCATTAACTTTATCTGGATCAGTTTTAGGAATCGGCTGCTTAGCTGCCACCGTATTTACTATTGGCGTGCTTTTTTGTGTAGATTTCGGTTTAGGAGCTACTGGTCTAGGCTCTGCATTTGATTTAGGTTCTGAAACAACCGCTGGCACTTCTTTTTTCTTAGGTTCAAGCTTGGTAACCTCAACAGGCGCTTTCGGCTTGGTAAGCACCTTTAATTGTTGTCCAACAAAGATATTATACGGCGGTTTTAAATCATTTGCTGCCGCTATCTGAGCTAGCGACATACCATGCTGATAGGCAACTCCTAATACAGTGTCCCCAGACTGAACAACATAAATTTGTGTTTTCTGATCGCCTAAAATATTTGACTTCTGCACACCTGAAACATCACTCGGTTTATCTTTCTGCATATCATTGTGAGTCACGATAAACTGTGGAGCCTGAGGCTTTGTTTGAGTGCTTTGAGAGTCTAATTGATCATTAAACTCCTCTGAACCAGCATCGCTAAAAGATTGGGTAACTTGAGCTTTATTTTCATTCGGTGGATACAGCTTGATCGTTTCACCCGTATACACAGTATAAGGTTCACTCATATTATTCCATAAAATAATGGCACGTTCTGTACGGTTAAATTTCTTTGCAATTGAATATAAAGTATCTCCAGTTTGCACAGTATATTGCGAGATCTTTTGTGGAATCACTTTCACTTGCGCTGGCGCGGAATTTCGGGGTTGATTGAGCCATCCAGTCATGGATACACAACCACTAAGTGCAAGCGTTGATGCAATAATAAAAATTTTAATAGGCGATTTAATAGAGGGGTTAAATTTGGTCTCGCTCAACTTCATAATATTCTTTCAACCTATTCATAATTGATTGCATAAGTGCGTCTGTATTTTGCCTTGCAAGCCCTGATATTCGGTGCGCAGGGCCTTTCCACCCTATCCTTGCTACAATATCATTACATATCTCTTCTTGAGCATCAACATCCAACATATCAAGCTTATTTAAAATTAGCCAACGTTCACGCTCATATAATTCAGGACTATATTTTTTCAACTCATTCTCAATCTTATGAAAAGATTCAACGGGATCACTACCATCAAAAGGCGCTATATCAAGGATATGCAAGGTAATATGTGTCCGCGTTAGGTGTTTTAGAAACCTTAAGCCAAGACCTGCCCCTTCAGCAGCGCCTTCAATCACACCTGGAATATCCGCAATAACAAAACTATTCATATTTGCAACTCTCACGACACCAAGGTTTGGATACATCGTTGTAAAAGGATAATCCGCAATTTTAGGGCGCGCAGCAGATACCGCTGTAATTAACGTAGACTTCCCTGCATTTGGAAGTCCTAAAAGCCCCACATCGGCTAAAAGCTTTAATTCAAGACGGATATGACGTGATTCGCCATCTTCACCTTTTGTGGTTTGTCGTGGTGCGCGGTTAGTACTGCTTTTAAAGCATGAGTTACCCAACCCCCTTTGCCCACCTTTCGCAACAAGCAGCGTTTCACCATCTTTAAGGACTTCTCCAATACGGTCCTCACTATCCACATCAAAAGCAATAGTTCCAATCGGGACAATCAAGAAAAGATCTTCTCCTTTTGCACCCGTACAATCTGCACCACTTCCAGGCTGGCCATGTTCTGCCTGATATTGTCGAGTATATCGATAATCAATTAAGGTATTTACATTTACATCTGCTTTTAGATATAAATCACCGCCATGACCACCGTTACCGCCATTTGGTCCGCCGTACTCAACATATTTTTCTCGTCGAAAACTTAGGCAGCCATTGCCACCTTTACCTGCCTCTACATAGACAACCGCTTCATCTACAAATTTCATTTATCGCTCAATATAATATCAAAGAGAATTTTGTACACAGGGTAATGGATATCAGCTCAATTCACAATCAAAACAATTATACTGATGCCTTAAAACACTTTATTCAATGCAAAAAAAAGCCCCAATAAAAATATCAGGGCTTTTGAAATATTTGACTCGCTCTGCGAACTGATATGGCTACTTAATGGAAGCACCTTTCAGCAACGCAAGAACTTTCAAGCGAGCTTCCGCTTCAGCAAGCATCAATTGCGCTTCATTAATGCTAATTTTATCCAAACTAGCATCTTTTAATAAAGCTTCCGCTTTTTGTTTCGCCTCTTGTGCCGCTGACTCGTTCACATCCATAGGACGCTCAACCACATCTGCCAGTACAATAATTTGATCTGGTTGCACTTCCAGAATGCCTCCGGCAACAAAAAGTATGTCCTCTTTGTCATCTTCCAACACCATTCTTAATGGACCAGGTGCGATAGATGTCAACAACTGAGTATGTCCGGCTGATATTCCGAGTTCACCTTCAGCACCACGAAGCACCACTAATTTAGCAGAGCCCTCATAGATTGCGCCTTCGGGGCTGATGACATAAATTTTAATAAGCTTTTCAGCCATGACAAACCCCTATATTTAGATAGATTTCGCTTTTTCTACAGCTTCTTCAATATTTCCAACCATATAAAAAGCTTGCTCTGGAATATGATCGTAGTCACCATCACAAATAGCTTTGAAGCCCGCAATGGTTTCTTTTAATGGAACATACTTACCAGGATTACCCGTAAAGACTTCCGCCACATCAAAAGGTTGAGATAAAAAACGTTGAATTTTACGTGCTCTTGAAACAAGTTGCTTGTCTTCTTCAGACAGCTCATCCATACCCAAAATCGCAATAATATCTTTTAGTTCTTGGTTGCGCTGTAAAATTTCTTGAACTTTATGTGCAACATCATAATGCTCTTGACCAACAACCAATGGGTCTAATTGACGCGAGGTAGAATCAAGCGGGTCAACAGCAGGATAAATCCCAAGCTCAGCAATCTGACGTGATAGTACAATCGTTGCATCCAAATGCGCAAATGTCGTTGCAGGAGATGGATCGGTCAAATCATCCGCAGGTACGTATACTGCCTGAACAGATGTGATAGACCCCGTTTTAGTGGATGTGATACGCTCTTGTAATTTACCCATTTCCTCTGCAAGTGTTGGCTGGTAACCTACCGCGGAAGGCATACGACCCAACAAGGCTGAAACTTCAGTACCCGCAAGCGTATAACGATAAATATTGTCAATAAACATCAAAACATCACGTCCTTCGTCACGGAAGGCTTCTGCCATGGTCAAGCCAGTCAACGCAACGCGAAGTCTATTTCCTGGCGGCTCGTTCATTTGACCATACACTAATGATACTTTATCAAGAACGTTTGAATCTTTCATCTCATGGTAGAAATCGTTACCTTCACGAGTACGCTCACCAACCCCTGCAAATACAGAGTATCCACTATGCTCTTTAGCGATATTATTAATCAGTTCCATCATGGTAACGGTCTTTCCAACCCCCGCACCACCAAACAATCCAACTTTACCACCTTTTGCAAATGGGCAAATCAAATCAATAACTTTAATACCTGTTTCAAGCAGCTCATTGCTCAATGACTGTTCTTCAAAAGTCGGTGCCTTACGGTGAATTGGCATAAACTGATCCGATTTAATCGGGCCTGCTTCATCAATAGGTTTCCCTAATACATCCATGATTCGACCAAGTGTTCCTTGACCTACTGGTACTTTAATCGCACTACCTGTGTTAGAGCATTCCATACCACGCTTTAAGCCGTCTGTAGAACCCATTGCAATAGCGCGAACTACGCCGTCACCAATTTGCTGTTGGACTTCTAACGTTAAATCCTTTTCTGCGATAACAAGTGCGTCATAGACCTTAGGTACATGCCCGCGAGGAAATTCAACATCGACGACCGCGCCGATGATTTGATTCACTTTTCCCATATTCATATTATTTATCCTCTTTCTAAAACTAAACTATTGATGCACCTGAAACAATTTCTGCTAATTCCTGCGTAATTGCTGCTTGTCTTGCTTTATTAAACTGCAGGTTCAATTCATCAATTACGTCACTCGCATTGTCTGAAGCGTTTTTCATTGCAATCATTCTCGATGCTTGCTCACAGGCAATATTTTCAACAACGCCCCGATATACTTGAGATTCCACATAACGAACCAATAAAATATCTAGCAGAACTTTTGCATCTGGCTCGTAGATGTAATCCCAATGGTAATCTAATGCTTCATTACTATCAGGCACAACGGGCAATAGCTGATGTTTTACTGCTACTTGGCTGATCGTGTTCACAAACTCATTGGAAAATAAAAATAGTTGATCGATATTTTTTTCATCAAAGGCATCAATCATTACTTTGACAGAACCAATTAAATCTTGAACTGAAGGTTTATCTCCAAGTTGACTCGTCAGTGAAACAATATTAAGATCTAAACGGCGAAAAAAGCTTTCTGCTTTAGAACCAACAATACATATGTCCACTTCGACACGCTCTTCTTGCAAAGCTTTTATTGTTTTTAACACTTCCTTAAAAAGGTTAATGTTTAAACCACCACATAAACCACGATCAGTGGAAACGATAATTAAGCCTACACGCTTCACTTCGCGTTGATCAAAATATGGATGGCGGTACTCTAAATGTGCTTTCGCTGCATGAGAAATCAATCGAGACGCATAATCTGCGTACGGTTTGGCGGCATCCATACGATCACGAGCCTTGCGCATTTTGCTTGCCGCAACAAGTTCCATCGCCCGCGTGATCTTTTGCGTATTTTTAACACTGCCTATTTTTGTACGTATCTCACGACCAGTAGCCATATCAAAATCCTACCAAGATTGGGTTGCTTTGCATTTTGTCACGATTTCAGCCAACTTGTCGGCGACCGCATCGTTATATGCGCCACTTGCATCAATTTCAAGCATGAAATCAGCATATTGGTCACGTGCAAAATCATGCAACGTTTTTTCAAAACTTGTGATTTCAGAGATTGGCATATCATCAAGGTAGCCTTTTTCAACTGCAAATAGAGATAAACCCATTTCAGAAACGCTTAACGGTGAATATTGCTTCTGCTTCATCAACTCCATCATACGCTCACCACGCTCTAGCTGTCTACGTGTCGCCTCATCTAAGTCGGAGGCGAACTGAGCAAAAGCCTCTAGTTCACGGTATTGGGCTAATGCGAGCTTCATACCTCCACCAAGCTTCTTGATGATCTTAGTTTGAGCGGCTCCACCAACTCGAGACACGGACGCGCCTGAGTTAATAGCAGGTCTAAATCCTGAGTTGAATAAGTTTGTTTCTAGGAAAATCTGTCCATCTGTAATAGAAATCACGTTAGTTGGAACGAATGCTGAAATATCACCCGCTTGCGTTTCAATAATTGGCAATGCTGTCAAAGAACCTGTTTTGCCTTTCACCTCACCTTTGGTTGCAATTTCCACGTATTCTTCATTTACACGAGCAGCTCTTTCTAGCAGTCTGGAATGAAGATAAAAAACATCGCCTGGATATGCCTCACGGCCTGGTGGTCTACGAAGCAATAAAGAGATTTGACGATACGCCCATGCTTGCTTAGTTAAATCATCATAAATAATTAACGCATCTTCACCTCGATCACGAAAATACTCACCCATCGCACAACCGGCATAAGGCGCAATGAACTGAAGTGCGGCTGAATCCGCGGCGTTTGCAGCAACAACAATCGTATACTCAAGCGCACCATGCTCTTCCAGTTTACGAACAACTGTTGCCACTGATGAGGCTTTTTGCCCAATCGCGACATAAATACATTTTACGCCTGTATTTTTTTGATTGATAATTGCATCAATTGCGACAGCAGTTTTACCTGTCTGCCTATCACCAATGATTAACTCACGTTGTCCACGCCCAACAGGTGTTAGAGAGTCAATCGACTTAATTCCAGTTTGGACTGGTTGATCAACACTTTTTCTCCAGATAACACCAGGAGAAACTTTCTCTACTGCTGAGGTTAAATCTGTTTCAAGCTCGCCTTTGCCATCAATAGGATTACCGAGCGCATCTACAACACGACCCAAAAGGGCCTCACCAACAGGAACTTCCAAGATTCTACCGGTACAGTAGGCCTTTTCACCCTCGGCAATATGATCATATTCACCCAGCACCACAGCGCCGACCGTATCTTGCTCAAGGTTAAGCGCCAATCCATAAACGCCACCTGGCAATTCGATCATTTCGCCTGAAGCGACTTCTTCTAATCCATGAATACGAATAATACCATCTCTTACACTCACAATTGTACCTTCTGTGCGTACCTGAGCTTCGGTATTAAAGTTTTCAATTTTATCTTTGATTATATTACTAATTTCAGATGATGTTAACTGCATGACTTTTATCCTGCCTATTTAAATTTATGCCAATAAACTATTCGATAACCTTTGCATTTTTCCTTGCACTGAGCCGTCGATCACCAAATCTCCAGCCACAATGATTGCGCCTCCGATGATACTCTCATCTATTTGGCACTTAATATCTATATCACTATTAAATCTCTTTTTAAGTTTCGATTTAATCGTTTCCAGAAACTCGTCAGAAACTTCAAACGCAGAAGTCAATGTCACATCCACTTTATTTTCCAGAGCAGACTTCAGAGCTTCATATATTTCTGCAATATCTTGTATTGCAACAAAGCGACTGTGCTCAGCCAGGCAAAGTAAAAAATTGTGTGTATAATCATTTGCTAACTCACCAAGCAGTGTCTGAAAAACATTTACGATTTCCGCGCCACTTACTTGAGGGTCAGCCATAATTTCTGCGACAGCTTGATCTGATGCGTAAGTAGCAAGTTGGTCTAGTGCACTAGACCAATCCTCGATCGTATCTTTCTCTTTTGCAAGCTCGAAGATAGCCCTCGCATAAGGTCTCGCAATGTGATTCATATCTGTCATATTACGCTCTCTTAATTACGTTCAAATTTCTTTCGCAAGTTGATCCAATATTTTTTGATTCGACTTTTGATCAATATTGGTTTCAATGATCTTTTCAGCTCCTGCCAAAGCAATCCCTGCGACTTCTTTCTTCAACTCTTCTTTCAGTCTCAGCTTCTCGCCACTCATTTCAGCCATTGCCGCTTCCTTGATTCTGGTTGCAGCAGTTCTAGCATCAGCCTTGGCTGATTCATCAAGCTTATGCGCTCTTTCGTTTGCTTGGTCAACAATCGTGGCAGCTTGATTTTTCGCTTCCTGAATAATCACTTTAGAGTTACGCTGAGCTACTTCAAGTTCTTCCTCAGCTTTCTCAGCAGCAAGAAGACCGTCTGCAATTTTCTTTTTACGCTCGTCTAATGCAACTTTTAATGGTGGCCACACGAACTTCATTGTGAACCATACAAAAATCGCAAAAGTGATCATTTGCCCTACTAGGGTAAGATTAATACTCATGTCAGCTCCTGTGGTTGCTTACTTAATTAAGCCCCAGCCACTGCTTGCACTGCTTCCAATAAAGGACTTGCAAATAACAAATAGAAACCCATCGCAATTGAAATTGCAGCAAAAGCATCCACGAATGCTGCTACGACAAACATACGAACAAGCAACATACCGGCAAGCTCTGGTTGGCGCGCAACACCTTCTAGATATTTCCCGCCTAAAACACCAAACCCAATGGCCGTGCCAAGTGCCGGTAAGGCAATAAGTAGTGCAACTGCAATGGCAGTCATTCCATTTAGGTTTGCTAAGATTGTTGGGGTCATTACATTCTCCTTTTTACTTTTATTTTACTTACAAACTAAAACTTACGTTTTACTTAGTGATCATCTTGCGCCATTGCAAGATAAATTATGGTTAACATCATAAACACAAATGCCTGAATAACAACAACTAATATATGAAAGATTGCCCAAATACCACCAAGCGTCCATTGGATCCACCACGGTAAAAGTGCAATCAATATGAAAATCAATTCGCCTGCGAATAGGTTACCAAATAACCGTAGCGACAATGAAAGTGGCTTAACAATTTCATCCAAAAGCCTAAACGCAATATTTAGGGGAAACATCCATGGTCCAAAAGGGCTGGACAACATTTCTTTTCCAAGACCGAAAATGCCTTTCGATTTCAAATTAAAAAATATAACAAGGAAAAACACAGAAATAGACAGCCCAAAAGTCAATGAAGGATCTGCCGTTGGGACTGCTTTAAAGTAGACATCCTGATAAGGCGTACTCGTCACTAAACTAATTGTCCACGGAATCAAGTCAACAGGGACAAGATCCATCAAGTTCATCATCAACACCCATACAAAAATCGTAATGGCCAATGGCGTCACAAACCCGCGTGGACGGTGATATGAATCCGCAACGGTGTTATCTACCCACTCACACAATAGTTCAACAAAGTTTTGAAACCCGCTTGGAACGCCTGATTTAATCCTTCGGGCTACGAGATAGAACGCACCCAAAAAGAGAATCCCCAATACCCAAGATACGATCATCGTATCCATATTGATAGACATAAAGGTTCCACGTTCACCGATCACCCATCCATTAAGGTGATGTTGAACATATTCAGCAGAAGTCATTGCATGTGACATATCAGACATATTAATTCTATCCTACTCTATTCAAAAAAAATGGCATTAACCACATCGCAACCTGCAATATGATAAGTCCCAAAAAATATACCATAAATATTGGTTTTATGTATATCGCTATCACAATGGTTCCAATCACAACAAGTGTTAGTTTCAGCATTTCACCAAGATATAAAAACATCAACTCTTTCATTGGCGAAAAAACTTTCTTCCTGATAAAGAAACGCCACAGCATTAACATATTTGCAACGATCATCACGCCCGCACCTAAAAGATAAGAAAGCCCTGGTTTTAACCCAAAAAATAATGCAATCACGCTACCCACAACAACCAATAACACCTGAAATGTCAGAAATTTTTTCAAATTGATTGAACGAATAGTTTGCATTATTACTTCCCTTTTTTATTGCCCGAGAGTATATCTACTGTTGAAACTTCACGCAACCCAAACAAGCTAAAATTTTACACAATTACCTGATCAAAAGTCACTCTTCATTAAACCTATAATTGCTCTAGCTTATCACCCAGCTTATCACCCTTAATTAATCGGCTTATAAATGGTGCGCACGCTATACTCAAAAAAGCAACGACTAATGATATTATCGCAAATATTCCAAATCCCGAGGCATAAATATTTGAGGCTTGCTGCAATGAAGAGCCATCAGGAACAGAAGTAATCGTTGCAACCAAGCCGCTTAATGAAAAAGCTGCTGTATTTGATAAGAACCACATCCCCATCATTAAACCCACATAACCCCTAGGCGCCAGCACTGTTATCATGGCAAGCCCAACTGGGTTAATTAACAACTCTCCACTCGTTTGCAAGAAGTAGCTCGCTACTAGCCATCCTGAATCCGTCATCCCCTCTACGTTAAAAAATGTGATTCCTAACCACAACACAGCAAACCCTGCAGTCATTAAGAAAATCGCATAACTAAATTTATAAGCAACCGAAGGGTTCAATCCTTTTCTTCCAAGTTTTACCCAAAAAGCAGCCAATAATGGTGACAAAATAATAATAAAGAAAGGATTAAAAAATTGGGTGTTTTCTGCAGTGATTGGAATACCCAAGAAATACGGCACCATATTACGATCAGCAAAAAGCATCAAAGAGGTAAAGGTCTGATTATAAAGTACATTGAAGCCGATTGAAAAGGCAATAAGAATCAAGCAGGCAAACATTTTATTCCTTGCTCCAACCTCTTGCTTCATGGTTAAAAACAAAACATACAACAAGCACACCAAACTTGCTGAAATTACAACTAGGTTCAAGATTAAAGGCTGTTCAAATAACAAGAAAGCAGCGAGAATGATCAAAACCGTACCCAATGCAATCAAACCCCATGTTTTTGCGCCTTGGGTTTTTAGTAAGCTGCTTTTAGGCATTCTACCACACTCTAACAAGTATTTTTTGCCCATAAAAAATACGATTAAGCTTAAAATCATACCGCCCATTGCCACCAAGAACCCAGAACGCCAGCCGTAATGCGAAACCAGCCAGCCAATAAATAAAGAAGGTAATAAGGCGCCCACATTAATACCCATATAGAATATTGTAAAACCGCCATCTCGGCGTGGATCATCTTGTTTATATAGATCACCGACAATGGAAGACACATTCGGCTTAAAAAAACCATTGGCTGCAATCACAATTGCAGCTCCAAGGAAGAAACCCCATTCAGCAGGAACCGCCATGGTCATATACCCCACCGCTAGTAATGCTCCACCAATCATAATGGCACGCTGGTAACCTATTATCTTATCCGCAAGCATTCCACCCGGGACAGGCGTCAAATACAGCATTGCATTCAAACCTGCAACGGTCAAAAAAGCCTTACTATCTGAAAAACCTAAACCTTTCGATAAATACAATACGGCAATGATTTGAATGGTGTAGAAACCAAACCTTTCCCATAATTCCGTCATGAAAAGCCAATACAAACCAATGGGTTGTTTCTGTTTATTTACGCTCATTTCCATAATTCCTTTTTCAGTCTCACCCATTAATCATGCAGAATAACGGGCAAATATACGTGTAAATATTCAATAATTCGTATAATAACACTGTTTGTGTATTTTACAAACGTTATTAACTGACCAAATAACACCCCAGATATCAAGAGTTAGACTCTGCAGGGTGGTATAGAAAGAGAAATTAAAACTATGGCTTTTTTATCTCGGCTACAGGGCATTAATCTCTGTTATAGATATCATCTAAGCGCACAATATCATCCTCACCGAGGTACGTCCCAACTTGCACCTCAATAATTGACACACCTGAGCCTGTTTTATTTTCAAGACGATGAATAGCTTCAAGAGGAATATACACATGCTCCCCAACAACATAGTCTTTAGTGCTATCACCAACCGTTATGGTCGCCACACCCTCAACAACCACCCAATGTTCGGAACGCTTAAAATGCTTTTGCAAAGAGAGCCTACCGCCAGGGATGACGGTGATTATTTTTGCTTGAAATAATGTGCCCATTTCGATTGTTTTATAGGTTCCCCACGGGCGAGAATAGGTTTGACCGACTTCATTAATAGGATTGCTCATTTTTGACTGTTTCCAATTTGTGATAAGATTATATTGAGCATAACAAAAAATGATAATTTTTCAATTTTTTACTTGCATTCTTTCGTCTCCAACATATAATGCCTATCTATCGCTGGCATGGCTCAACTGGTAGAGCAGCCGACTTGTAATCGGCAGGTTGAGGGTTCAAGTCCTTCTGCCAGCACCATTGTTAAAAGACTAAATATGGACCGGTAGTTCAGCTGGTTAGAATGCTTGCCTGTCACGCAGGAGGTCGCGGGTTCGAGTCCCGTCCGGTCCGCCATTTAGTTCATCAGAATCCCTTTTAAGTTTAAAGCCAACCTAGCAGCAATAAAACAGAAATTATTGGCACGGCAACTGCGCACCAGACTAATCCAACACCATTCAATATTACGGCTACTTTTCTTTGGCGATAATAATGAATTAGAAAAACTAACAATAAGTTAATGATCAAAGCCACAATACCCAACAAAAATATCTTATCTGCAAGCATAAAAGCATTCGTCGTAGGAAGCGAAGACTGCGATGCAATCTCATTTCCCACAACGGCAAAAACACTTGCAACAATCATGGGTATACGAACATTCAACTGATCTCTTGGAAGAAGAAAAATGCAAAAACCCAATACAAAGGTTAAAAATGTGATGCCAAAAGTATTAATCAAGCTTCTAATAGGCTCTTTGACCAATTCAACATGATAGGTTGCCCTTGAGTATGTTACAGACTTTCTACCGGGCAGTTCGCTATAATTATTAGCAGCATAACGCTTAGCATCCACGTCCCAATAGGTTTTTCCAATTCCCCATCCTGATAGATAGTTTGCATTCGCGCCTATATACGAATTTACCTTATCTGGCACAAAATGCTGACGTTTAACACCATATTTAATATCTTCAAACGAAATTTTTATAATCTGATTATTTAATGGGTATCTTTCTAAAGAAAAGTGTTGATGCAAGGTTGCTCTAATGCCAGAAAGACTTAGATATCGTCCATCTTCTAACTTTATCTCCGTTTTTTTAATCAATGATGTCTTAATGGCATTTGTTACCACCAAATTTTTACCAAAATCTTCTTGACTCACATCATAAGTAGACCAGACCCAAAAATTAACATCTATTGTTTGTGATTTAAAGTTTATATCTGAAATATCGCCAACATATATACCGATTGGCACGGCTCTTGACTTTAAGTCAGTTTTTTCCTTTGCATAGCCAAAGAAGCTCATTAAGCATAGAATAATAATTAAACTTAACTTCATTGATTTTGCCATAGTACAATCAACATACACAACATTTCCATAGAGTCCTAACTAAAGTGTAGACCGAGATCTATATATAGCAAATTATCGAGACACTAAAACAAATAAGTCTATGAATATCCCGTCATGCGTTTCATTTTTAAAAATTTTCATTTATGATTTATAGCAACCTGGAATCAATTAGTCGCGTATTTATCCTTAATGTCATATATTGCACTTGCCCGAAAATATCGCCCACACTCTTTTAAAGAAGTTGTTGGTCAACACCATGTACTACAAGGGCTCATAAATGCATTAAATAACAACAAACTTCATCATGCCTACTTATTAACAGGCACTCGAGGAGTAGGTAAAACAACCCTCGCGAGACTGCTTGCCAAATGTTTGAATTGTGAAATCAGTGTTAGCGCAACGCCTTGTGGAGAATGCCCTGCCTGTCACTCAATAGATCAAGGCACTTTTGTGGATCTGATTGAAATAGATGCCGCCTCCCGCACTCGAGTTGAGGACACGAAAGAAATCCTAGATAACGTTCAGTATATGCCAACTCAAGGACGCTACAAAGTATACATCATTGATGAAGTACATATGCTTTCCACACATAGCTTCAATGCGCTTTTAAAAACGCTAGAAGAGCCGCCTCAGCACGTGAAATTTTTACTCGCCACCACGGACCCACAAAAATTACCCATTACCGTATTATCTCGATGTCTACAATTACACCTTAAAAACCTTACTCCTGATGAAATCCAATCTCAAATCGCACATATTTTAACCCTGGAAAATATTGAGTTTGAAGCTGAAGCATTACCCACTCTCGCAGATAGAGCGAATGGCAGTATGAGGGACGCACTCAGCTTACTTGAGCAAGCCATTGCCTTTTCACCCGAGAGAATCACTTTCGAAAATATTTCAGAAATGTTGAGTGCGATCAACTTAAACACCATTATAGAAATTGCCAACGCAGTTATCAAAAAAGATGTCGCCATGCTCATGAGCCTTTCAGGGCGCATACAGAAAAGCGGACAAAGTGCCATAACAGCGTTAGCATTGTTATCTGAACTTTGGCATAACGTTAGTTTACAGCAAATACTCGGACAATCTTTTTCAGGAAATTATCCAGCAGAAGCCATTCAGGATATTATCGAAAGCATATCCCCACAAGAAACACAATTGCTCTATCAAATCTCCATCAAAAGCAAAAACGACATCATTCTTGCCCCCAGTGAGAAAATTGGGTTTGAGATGGCGCTACTGCGCATGGTCGCGTTTATTCCAGGTTCTTCTAAGAAACCAAGCACATCATCAGACAACAAACAAATTAAAACGGCAAGTACTCAAATCAAAACACCCCCTCAACCAGCAACCGATTTTGAGCAAAAAAAGCCGAGCAATATGGGTACTTGGTGGCATGACATCGCCACAAAAGTCGCACTCAAAGGACCAGCGAAACAGCTTGTTCTTAATAGCACTGTTTCCCACAAAACAGATAAGAATATTTGCCTTGCAGTGGCCCCTTCATTTCAAAAACTTTTATCTGGAAACCTAAAAACAAAAATAATTTCTGAACTACAGAAAACTCTCGGCGCCCATATCACCATCTCTTTTGCCGACAATAATACTGAAAAAAAAAATCTGCAAACTGAAATAACCCCTGCAGAACAGCAATCCATTACAAAAGAAGATCACCTCGAAAAAACTTTTCAAAACCTAACGAACAATCCGACTATTTCAGCGCTATGCCAAACCTTCAACACTCAAGTCGAAAAGAAAAATATCCGCTTTCGTAAAGAAATCAGCTAATTTTATCCATTTATTTACGCTATCAGCCTAAATACTCTGAAAAATTGTTGGCATACTGAACAATATTTCGTTAAAATCCTTGCGTTACTACTAACGGGTATTGGTTGTTATTCCAGTGAGACGCCAACACTCTTGTCTAATCAGATACTGGAACACAAACATTTGGATACAAATATGGAAAATTTTAAAGATCTCTTTGAAGCCTCACTAAAAGAAACAGAAATGCGCCTTGGCAAAGTCGTTCGTGGTACAGTTGTTGTTATTGACAGCGAATTCGTTTGGGTAGATGCCGCACTAAAATCAGAATCAATCATCCCTATCGACCAATTCAAAAACAGCAACGGTGAAGTTGATGTTGTGGTTGGCGATCATGTAGATGTGGTTCTTGAGCATATTGATAACAATATGGGTGAAACAAGATTATCTCGTGAAAAAGCAAAACGTCTAGAAATCTGGACAGCACTTGAGCATTCATGTGATGCTGAAGAAAATATCATTGGACGCATTACCAGCCATGTTCGTGGCGGTTACACTGTTGATGTTAAAGGACTTAAAGGATTCTTGCCTGGCTCTCTCGTTGACGTTCGTCCACTTAGAGATATTAGCCACCTTGAAAACAAAGATATTGAATTCCGCATTATCAAGCTAGATCCCAAACGTAATAACATCGTTGTTTCTCGTCGTGCTGTTGTTGAAGCAGATACAAAAGAAGAACGCGAAGCATTGCTTGAGAAGCTTGAAGAAGCTGCAATCGTTAAAGGTATAGTTAAAAACATCACTGACTTTGGTGCATTTATTGACCTTGGCGGCATTGATGGGCTACTTCATATCACGGATATGTCATGGAGCCGTATCAAGCATCCAACAGACGTCTTGGAAATCGGTGATGAGCTTGATGTTAAAATCATCAAGTTTGATAAAGAGAAGGGTCGTATTTCTCTTGGCATCAAACAACTTGGTGACGATCCTTGGAAAAATGTTGCGAATGAACTTCCTGTTGGCACTAAGCTTCCAGGTAAAGTCACAAACATCACAGACTATGGTTGCTTTGTTAAACTTCAAGAAGGTATTGAAGGTCTTGTTCATACATCTGAGATGGATTGGGCAAATAAGAACTCAAACCCTCATAAGCTTGTCACTTTAGGACAAGAGCTTGAAATCATGGTACTTGAAGTAGACGCTGACAGACATCGCATTTCTTTGGGTATGAAGCAGTGCGTCATTAACCCTTGGCAAGCCTTCTCAAACACCTACAAAGTGGGTGATAAAGTGAAAGGTGTTATCCGCTCCATTACTGACTTTGGTGTCTTTATCGGACTAGAAGGCAATATTGATGGTCTTGTGCATATTTCCGATGTCTCATGGACCAAGTCTGGCGAAGAAGCGATTAAAGACTTCAAGAAAGGTGATGATATTGAAGCCATCATGGTTTCTGTTGACACTGAAAGAGAGCGTATTGCATTAAGCATTAAACAGCTAAATGATGACCCTTACTCTAAGTACATCGAAGCCAATGAAAAAGGCGCTATTGTTAAAGGAACCATTACTTCAGTACAACAAAACGGCGCAGTCGTTGAACTTGGCACTGATGTAGAAGGCTTTATCCGTGTTGCTGATATTTCTCGCGAGCATATCGAAGACGCACGCACTGAGCTTAAAGTTGGACAAGAAATCGAAACTCGCATTGTGAGTTCTGATAAAAAACGTCGCAATATTAGCCTATCTATCCGCGCATTGAGCGAAGATTTTGAGAAATCAATCAAAGCAAACTACAAAGCTGAACAAGTTTCTCCAACAACGATTGGTGACCTAATCAAAGAAAAAATGAAAAACTAATTTCATATTCTCTCTTTGAGTCAAAACACTTCAAAAGCGGTGTACGTTAATTAGCGTACACCGCTTTTTTATTCCTTACATTTTTGTATGCACCGCCCATTCGTGCTACCATAAAAACAAGAAATTATAATTCAAAAACTTCATTATGAAATACTTCGCAGGCATTGAGGCAGGTGGTACAAAATTTGTATGCTCCATTGGAGATGATAATGGTACCATTATCAAAAGACATAGCATCCTAACGAATTCCCCAAGTGAAACCATCCCCGCAATTATTGAATTTTTCAAGCCATACCATGACCAACTCCTATCCTTAGGAATTGGTGCTTTTGGGCCCGTTGATCTAAATAAAACATCTCCAACCTACGGCCACATCACACACACACCCAAAACCCAATGGAAAAACTTTAACTTTTTGGGTGCCATGAAAGCCGAATTTGATGTTCCTATGGAATTTGATACCGATGTCAATGTTGCCGCCCTTGGTGAACATACGTGGGGTGAAGCACAAAATCTTGAAAACTTTCTCTATATCACCGTTGGAACAGGCGTTGGCGTTGGTGGCATGATAAATGGGAAACTTATGCACGGACTTACTCACCCAGAGATGGGACATATACCGCTTAGAAAAAGCCCCTCTGAGCGCCCAGATTTTGAAGGGATTTGCCCATACCATAAAGATTGCTTAGAAGGACTTGCTGCTGGACCCGCTATCAACACAAGATGGAACGTTGACCACAGCAGCCTACTTAAACCCGAACACATTGCTTGGGATATAGAATCCGATTACCTTGCTCATGCTGTGGTCAGCTACATCCTAATTTGCTCACCACAAAAAATCATCATGGGTGGTGGTGTAATGAACCAATCACAACTTTTTCCAATGATTCACGATAAGGTCAAGAAGCTATTAAACGGATATATTAAACATCCCTCAATCATTGATCATATTAACCAGTACATTGTTCCTCCTGGATTGGGAGACAATGCTGGATGCCTCGGGGCCATTGCTTTAGCACAGCTTGCCTATCAGAAGAGATAAGCAACTCCTTAAAAGCTACTTTACACCAAGCTCACGTAAGCTTTCTTGAAGATAAGCATCCGCTGTTGGATATTGATCTGATAAAAACACATCTGCTTTCGCATGTAAAAAAACGGGCATTGACATCAGATCACGTTTAGCGGCCTCTCCAGTAGGATTTAAAACTCTGTGGCTTGTGGAAATATACTCTTTATTAGTCATTTCTTGTAGCATATCCCCAATATTAATCACAATAGCGCCTGAATGACAATCCACATCATGCCACTGGCCATCAATCTTAGAAAACACTTGCAAGCCCGGCTCATTTGCTACTGGTAAAATTGTGATAATATTAATATCTTCATGAGCTGCCGCTCGAATTGCACCCTCTTCTTGATACTCTGTTAATGGCGGATATTGCATAATTCTCAATAGTGTTCGATCAAAAGAAAGCATCTTAGAAAAATCCTGAGATAACCTCTCTTTAACCGCTGGATCCATATGTTCTTCTATCCAGTTCATTAATGTTTTGCCAAGCTCAAAGGCTTGCTCAAAATATATTTTAGCTTTATTTGAAACTTCTTGGGGATAACGTCCCCATGGAAAATAAAGATGGTAAAAATGCTTTAGATCTTTGACAGTTTGCCCTATTGCCATTTCTGAAAGTTCCTTTGGGAAATAACCATCTTGCTTTTCTTTACTAAAAAAATATTGTTGTGCTGCATCTGACGCTAAAAATCACGCCACTCTTGATATAAGTCTTGGATAAGTTGATTGTCTAATGGATGCGTGTCTAAAACCGCAAATCCTGTTTCCTTTAGGGATTGCGTAAATTTTTCCGAAGCATCCTTTGCAAAAAAATCCACATGCTGAATATTCATTATTACCCTATCACCATTGATCTATGATGCACCATTATAATGTATTTATGAGATGAATTATAAAAGTTATTTTGAAAATTTAAGCTTATCTTAAGGTTCGACTGCTAGCCTTATAAGTGAACATGTCAAACTGACTAAGCGGCGTTATACTTTTCTCCTTTTTTGTATATATGTCGCTTTGTACAGTCTCTTGAATTTCCCTATTTATTCTCGCAACATTTTCTCAAATAAGTCTTACCGTGGGGCAAGTAGCTTATATCGATTACCCTTCTTTTAATTTTTAATTTCAACTAATTTAAAAATTTAAGTTTACCTTAAGGTTAGGTTGCTAATCTTGTAAGTGAACATGTCAAACTGACTAAGCGGCGTTATACTTTTCTCCTTTTTTGTATACATGTCGCTTTGTACAGTGTTCATCCTAAGTGCTTCAACAACGCTACTTCATTTAAAACATCAACCTCTAATTTATTTGCTTTTTCTAATTTTGAACCTGCTTTTTCACCCGCAATAACCATATCTGTTTTTTTAGAAACGCTTCCAGTCACTTTTGCGCCAAGTTGCTCTAACATGATCTTTAGGTCTACTCGGGAAAATTCCGTAAAGCTTCCAGTAATAACCACAACCTTGTCCATGAAGAAGCTATCAGCTACTGGCTGCACCTCTTTATTTTCTTTCGGGTAATGTAACCCCACATCCAATAAATTTTGAACGATACTCTGATTCAGGGGCCGTTTCCAAAATGACAATATATTATTTGCCACAATCTCACCCACATCAGGGATTTCAATTAAAGTGTCATAATTTGCTTCAAATAGTTTCCCGATACTCGCAAATCGTTTTGCAAGATTTTTTGCGAGCGCCTCTCCCACATCGGGAATACCTATTGAAAAAATAAGCTTCGCTAAGGTTGTATCTTTGCTTTTTTGCAGTGATATAAGGGCATTATCAGCAGATTTGTCTCCCATTCGCTCCAACCCTGCCAACACCTTATGTTTCATCCTATATAGATCTGCAGGATAGTGAATTCGATCTAAATCTACCAACTGATCAATCAGCTTGCTACCGACACCATCTACATCCATAGCCTTACGAGAAACAAAATGCTTTAAACGTTCTTTTTGTTGAGCCTGACAGGCCCAGCCACCAACACAACGGAAAGCAGCTTGGCTCTCCTCACGTCTAACCACAGAACCACAAACAGGACAAACCTTCGGCATAATAATTTCTTGCGTTTGTTCATTGCGCTCAGAGAATACAACCCCAACCACCTCTGGAATGACCTCTCCTGCTCGACGAACCCTAACTCTATCTCCAATTTTAATCTGCTTACGTGCAATCTCATCCATGTTATGCAAGGTTGCATTCGAAACCATCACACCACCCACATTCACTGGGGTTAAGCGCGCCACAGGCGTTAAAGCACCCGTTCTTCCTACCTGAAAATCTACTGCCTCAAGCGTAGTCATCACTTCTTCCGCTGGAAACTTATGTGCAATCGCCCATTTAGGTGCACGGACAATAAACCCAAGCGCATCTTGAGAAGCGAGGTCGTTAACTTTATAAACCAGTCCATCAATTTCATAAGCAAGCGTCGAACGTTTTGCTTTCATTTGCTGATAGTATTCCAATAATCCTTTGGCACCTTGAACCACTTTTGTTTCTACAGAAACACTAAAACCCCATTGCTTGAATTGCTGCATATTTTCATAGTGTGTTTTAGGAAGCACCCAATCATTTGAAATCGCACCCAAACTATAGGCAAATAGCCAAAGTGGTCTTTTTGCTGCTATTTTAGAATCTAATTGTCTAATACTGCCTGCTGCTGCATTTCTGGGGTTGGCAAAAACTTTACTGCCAGCTTCCAGCGCTCTATCATTCAGCTCCTTAAATGCTTCGAGCGGTATGACAATTTCGCCGCGCACTTCCACATATTCAGGATAAGGTGCATTTAATTTTAAAGGAACATTGCGAATAGTCCGGACGTTTTCTGTGGCATTTTCGCCATACTCACCATCTCCGCGAGTTAACGCTAAAGATAAAACACCTTTTTTATAATGGATGCTAATGGCTAAACCATCAAACTTTGGTTCGCACTCGTACTCAACAATAGGCTCGGAAAGGCTTTCACGGACTTTATGGTCAAAGTTCATGATGTCATCATCCTCAAAACCATTACTTAAGGAAAGCATTGCTTTGCGATGTTTAACAGATTCAAAAGCATCCAGAGGTTTACCTCCCACTCTAAGTGTAGGAGAGTCGTTTGTTTTTAAATCAGGATATTTGTTTTCTAGATCAAGAAGTTCTTTAAATTTCCGATCATATTCAGCATCACTAATCGTCGGGGCATCCAAAGTATGATATTGATAGTTATAGCTATTCAGTTCTTTTTTGATGCCAAAAATTTTTTTCAGGAATCCCCTACGATCAAGTTGTTTTTTTGCTGCCCTAGGCTTACTCGAAGGGTTCGACTCAGGCTTCGGTATTAATGGCTCAGTCATAAATAAATCTATAGAGTAATTTTGCTATACATAATAACATCACGCAATAGAGCAAGGCTGCTGACGACAGGCTTGCACCAAATCCATCAACCCTCTATGGGCGATATTAATGGAAACAAACTTAGGTCTGTCTGCCTTCATGTCATCTACCATACCTTCCCAGCGTGTCACCAGTTTTTTATGCTCTTTGATCCAATTAGATATTTTCACATCGGGGTATTTGGACGCAATCGGATGATTCAAAATAGAAGCCGCCATCTCACATTCAAATCGATCCATATCATCCCTTAACGCAGAAGATGTTAACATCGACCAATAAGACTCGCTCTCAATACTTGCAATATTGCTTCTAAACCAAGAAAGTGATAGCTTTTCATCTAAACGTTTGAACAAACCAATCATTTCAATTGGATCCACTTTCGCTTCTTCAGAAACGGTCACAACATCCATCAACTCAAAGGATGCTCTCATGCTCAACACACGAAGCGCAATCTGCTGGTTTACACCAGCCTTGATCAAAGCCTTGTACTTATCCGCATAAAGAGGAATGTCGCCATTTTTAATCATTTTTTCAGTATTCCCCAAAAGATCATTCGCTCGTTTTTTATAGAGGTCAATGATCGTTTGAATATCGACACCTGAACGATGATGACGAAGAATCCAACGACAAATCCGTCGAATAAATCGGAAAATAAAAGACATCATTTCATTTAAAATATCCAGCGATACCTTTCCATCATGTGCTTCAACTTTTTTCCACAAATCAAGGATACCAAATAACTCCGCAACGGTCACAAAAGCTTTCACGATCTCTGAAGCAATCGCACCTGTTTCGTCATATAATCTTTGGACAAAAATAACGCCCATATGCACTGAAATAAAATTACTAATTTGTGTTGCAATAATTTCACGTGCCAGCCTGTGATCCCGCATCAGGTCACCATACTTTTCTCGTAAACGCTCTGGAAATTCAAGTTCTAAGTAACGATAGAAATAAGGTTCGTCCGGAACGGTTGAATCTAATATACGTTCTTTTAATAAGGTCTTATTATATGCCATCAAAACTGAAAACTCAGGGGCGGTTAAACTATCATTTGCTAAAACACGTGTCTGAAGTTCTTGATCCGAAGGCAGACATTCCATTTCTCGATCTAATCCTATACGGCGTTCTTGCTCACGCATCAAACGGCAATATGCTTCAACGGTTGCTGAATTATCAGAGCTAAGCGCATTACTAATCGTTAAATTTTGATAAAAGTTATTACGAAGCACCAAATCTGCCACATCATCTGTCATTTCTGCCAACAACTTATTTCGCGCATGAACAGACATATCACCCTGTTCAACAGCGGCATTCAACAGAATTTTAATATTTACTTCATGATCAGAGCAATCAACCCCTGCTGAATTATCTATTGCATCTGTATTGATTGCACCACCATTTAATGCATATTCAATACGGCCAAACTGAGTAAAGCCTAAATTTCCTCCCTCACCAACAACTTTGCATCTGAGATCTCTGCCGTCAACACGCACAGAATCATTGGCTCGATCACCCACATCTAAATCATTTTCAGACTTAGCTTTAACATAGGTGCCAATGCCACCATTCCATAATAGACCAACATCTAATGTTAAAAGTAACTTAATCAGTTCATTTGGCTCCAAGTCATTCTCATCTGTTCCTAAAAGCATTTTGAACTCTTCACTCAATGGAATACTCTTAGCTGATCGTTCAAATATACCCCCACCTTCTGAAATCAATGAGACATCATAATCTGTCCAAGAAGAACGAGGCATATCGAATAACCGTTTTCTTTCTTTATAAGAAGTACTCGCAACTGGGTTCGGGTCAAGGAAAATATGCATATGATTAAATGCAGCAACCAGACGAATATGTTTTGATAACAGCATGCCATTACCAAACACGTCACCCGCCATATCACCAACCCCAACTACAGTAAAGTCTTCTGATTGGCAGTCAATATTCAACTCTCTAAAGTGGCGTTTCACCGACTCCCATGCACCTTTGGCTGTGATCCCCATTACTTTATGATCGTAACCATTTGAGCCGCCTGATGCAAAAGCATCACCCAACCAAAAATCATACTCTTCAGCAACACCATTGGCTATGTCTGAAAAAGTAGCCGTTCCTTTATCTGCCGCAACCACCAAATATGGGTCATCCGCATCATAACAAACCACGTCAACTGGTGGTATAATTTCCCCTTGCTTAATATTATCTGTCACATCAAGGAGTGAGCGTATAAACATTTTATAACAAGAAATGGCTTCTTCCATCACCGCATCTCGACCTTCATCGATCGGTAATTGTTTCGGCACGAAACCACCTTTAGCGCCCAATGGCACAATAACGGCATTTTTCACTTGCTGCGCCTTCACTAACCCCAAAACTTCTGTACGATAATCCTCCCTACGATCTGACCAACGCAACCCACCACGGGCAACTTTAGCGCCCCTTAAATGTACCCCCTCCATACGAAGAGAATGTACAAATATTTCAAACATTGGTACAGGTTTTGGTACGTCAGAAATCTTCTCTGGTTGAAGTTTAAAGCAAATATATTCCTTACCATTGCCATTGGCATCTTTCTGGAAAAAGTTCGTACGAATGGTGGCTTGTATGGTTTCAAGCATTCTTCTCAGAATTTTATCTTGGTCTAAGCTCTCTACATCTTCAAGCTGTGTGGTAATGGCATCTAAGTAAATGCTTTGCTCATGCCTACGTGCTTTTTCAGAAAAATTTGGGTTGAAGCGACTATAGAATAGATCAACAAGATTTCGGGTAATTTCAGGATACTCGATAAAAGTGTCTTGAATATAGGTTTGACTAAAACGTAATCCTATTTGTATTAAATAACGTGCATACGCACGTATAACTGCTACATCTCTCCAGCTTAATACCGCCCTTGTAATTAGGTGGTTAAAGCGGTCATTTTCTTCCACGCCAGACCAAATTCTAGCGAAAGCTTCTTGGAATAAAGGTTTCACCCGATCAATATTAAATTTCTCATCCACTGTAAGTAAAAAGTCAGACACCCAAATGTAACCGCCAGATTTTGGGCTAATTCTAGAAGGGTGTTCTTCAATAACATACATACCCATATTTTCTAGAATAGGTAAAACATTGCTTAACTGAATAGAGGTGTCTTTGAGATATAACTTAAAATGCACCCGATCAAGCGGCTCTTCAAGCAATCTGAACAGTGACATACTAATTTTTTCTTGCTCAGTACGCACCGCCTCAAAATGAGAGACATCAAAAACAGCCGTATGCGCAAGATATTGATCCTTATAAGCTAAAGAAAAGCCATCACGATATTCACGGTAAAAACTACGTCCGATGTTCTCTCCATGCTCCTCTATCACATAATCTAAAAAATCATCCTCCCATTTTCTACCCGCTTCACGAATTTGGGATTCAATTTCCGCAAGATTAACAATACGAGGTTTGGAGCCAGGTGTGGTATAAACTTCAAAATCAATGCGACATAAAACAGATTCAATAAAGTTCGCTTTAAAAGTAACTTCTGTGCCATTAAATGCATGTAAAAGGATTTTTTGAATCTTCATTCTAATATCTGAATTATAGCGCTCCCGAGGCATATAGAGCATACAAAAATAATATCTAGAATATGTGTCTTTACGCACAAAAAGCTTCATCACATGACGCTCTTTGATATGTAACACCCCCATTGCGATTTCAAATAACTCATTATCTGTACTTAAAAACAACTCATCACGAGGATAGGTTTGGATGATATTATTCAAGGCTTTATAGGAATGTCCTTCTTCTCTAAAACCAGAACGATTCAGAACATTCGTGGCTTTCAATCTTAAAAAAGGAATTTGATGTGGGTTAGAGTGATATGCCGCTGAAGTAAATAATCCTAAAAAACGGCGCTCTCCAATAATATTCCCTTTTTTGTCATAAACAAAAATGCCCACAATATCCATGTAACCATTACGATGCACAGGAGACTGATAATCAGATTTTGCAATCGTTAATGATGCAACTTGCCCTGTTGCTGAATCTAATTTCTTGGCATATACATGATAGCCCTTGGATAGGTATTTATCGCCTAGCTTTAGCAAGCCAATGCCTGAGTTTTTGACAAAATCAAACTGTTTTTTGCCGTGAGACTCCGTTAACTCTAAATCACAACAGCCTAAAAAGATAAAATGCTTATTGCTAAGCCATTTCAAAAATGAGAGCGCTTCGGTATTTTTGCTGCAATCAGCTTTGCAACTATTTTCAATTTGAGCAACCACATTATCTAGATGCGTTTTCATTTTAGGGAAGTCTATCACCACCACTTTTATTTTTTCAAATGCTTCTAAAACTTTCTGTCTGATCTGATCCAATACCTCGTGATCGTCAATCTGCCGATCAACTTCTAGGGTAATCAATGATTCTCTCGGCTCATCCGTATTCTGCTTTTCTGCTGGAACATTTCGAGCGCTTTTGAGGGAAACAACCACCCCTTTTTCATCTCGGAGAACATAGTGTCCACCAATATGCATCATAAAATGAACATCTATATTTAAATCCGCTAAGCTCATCTGCAGTGTATCCACCATAAAGGGGTAATCATCACTCACAATTTCAATCACAGTGTGACGAGAAGTCCATCCATGCTGTTCAAAGCTAGGATTATATACTTTTACTTCTTGCGAATGGGGCTTTCGCTTATTCATAAAACGCCAAAAAGACAGAATCATTCCATATAAATCAACTAAATTCCTCGATAGCAACTCATCCTCAGAAACCACACTAAAGTAATCTTGTGACAGAATCATTAAGTTTTCCACATCCTCTTTGGAAAAATTCTTACTGTACCTTACTTTTAATTTTTTTAGTATCTTAGTGACTCTTTCACTCGTATGTACGCTCATTATTCATCCTCTAATCCATGAACATTTTCGACGCTAATAATAACGGTTTACCTTGCTTACGAGCAAGCGTCTTGTTCGTTTATTTTTTGCTCTTATTTCGCTTAAACCTATACAGTATAGCTCAAAAAGCAACCTTATAGAAAACAAGGTCCTAGATCTGCATTGGGTAAGGCATATTTTTCTGGATAATCCACGGCAATCAGGTAAAGCCCATCAGGCACTGCCGTTGGACTTGCTTGATTGCGATCCTTTAATGAAAGCAAGGACTTTACCCAGACTGGAGGCTTTCGTTCAAGCCCTATATCGATCAAAGTCCCGATGATATTCCGCACCATATGATATAAAAAAGCATTCCCTTTTATTTCAAAAACAATAAATTTCCCTTCCTTGGTAACTCTAGCTCCCATGATATTTCTCATGGGCGTTGTGGATTGACAGTTTGCTGCTCGAAAAGAAGTAAAGTCCCGCTCACCCAAAAGGTACTGCGCCGCATCATTCATTTGCGTTACATTCAACCTTTGCTTCATCCAAGTAACACGGTTTCTCAAAATACTGGTCGTAACACTTCTGGTGTAAATAACATAACGGTAAGTGCGTGATTCTGCCGAAAATCTAGCATGAAAAGTTTCATCCACCTCAACAATCCAGATGATACGAATATCTTCTGGCAAGTTCGCATTTGTCCCTAATAGCCAGCTTTTTATCGTTCTGGGGCTTGCAGAATCAAAATGAATGATTTGGGACGTGGCGTGCACCCCAGCATCCGTTCTACCGGCACATTGCACTTCAACAAGATGATTCGCGACGGTTGAAATTGCCTGTTCGACACAACCTTGTACTGTCTTCACATCCCCTTGTCTTTGCCAACCAGAATAAGGAGTTCCTAAATACTCTACTTGTGCCGCATATCTTTTCATTTTTATCCTAATCTAGTTTAATACTGCCTAAAGGATTCTCTTAAAAATAATCGAGGTATGGACAAAGGCATCGTCACCTCGCCATCATTGTATTGAATCACTTCGTTTTCACTTAAGAAGTCGGCTTTAATATTGAATAAGGTGCCTTTATTTTCGTCTTCCTCTTTCGTCAATTGAGCCGTAGACAACTTTACTCCTGATTTAATTTCAACTGCCGTTATTAACCCCTTATCATCCAACACCCAAAGCACTCCAACATCCACTAAAACTTGTTTTATATTTTGAGAAAATGATACAATTTCCATCTCTTTCAACTTAAATTGGTCATGGTTAACATGGAGATAAAGGGAATGATTTTTTTCTTGCTGCAATAACAATATATTACCCCCCACATGGTTTTCTTGAATCACAATAGGCGCTTCAATCAATGCTTCAGCGCTTTCACCCAACTTGAACATTTCTGCCTTACGCCAATGTGTATATAATTTCTCAGAAATATCCACCCACCATTAAAATAACAAGGGCGACGAGTGCTTCTATTAGTGAAATGCCTTGATGTTTAGGCATATAAAAAATACTTATATTTTATCTTTAAAAAAATCGATATAAGCCTGCATCGCGTCTTCTTCTGACATCCCTTTACAACGCTCCCAAGCCATATATTTAGCCCGTGCCACAAAGTTTGCCATGCCCGGTTTTTCACCTGCCACATCGCCTTCATTGATTTGTTTAAACCATGCATACATTTTAAGCTTATCTTGTTGTGAAGGGCGATAGGTCATCTCCGCACTTTCAATTTCTGCTAATATTTCTTCATATTGTTCTTTTACAGCCATTTTTTTCTCCAAGTAGTGATTGTTGACAATAATTTTATAGCGGTTTCAAAAATCCAGCAACCCTATCATAAAGGATATGCACCTCCTCTGGCACGAGCTTGCCAAAATTCAAAAAGGCATGGATCATATTATCAAAATGATAATGACTAACAACAACTCCTTTCTCCGTTAAGGCTTCGGCATAAGCAATTCCCTCATCTCGTAAAGGATCAAACCCTGCTGTCATGATAAATGTCGCGGGTAACTTATCTAAATCGTTTGAAAAAAGTGGTGACACACTGGGATCTTTAAAATCCATCCCTTTCGGTAAAAATTGATCTCGACACCATTCAACCTTATCTGCATCCAGTAAATACCCTTGAGAAAACAGCTCCATCGATTCATAATCATGGGTAAAGTCCACTGTCGGATATAGCAAAACTTGCGCCGCAATCGTGACATCTGAATCATTAACCGCTCTTAATGTTGCAAGTGCCGCATAATTTGCACCTGAGCTATCTCCCATTACCACCAACTTTTCAGCCGTTGCTTTCAAGTCTTTTGCATTATGATAAGTCCATTTCAGCACCTCATAGGCATCGTCTAGCCCATCTGGGCAAGGATGCTCAGGCGCAAGTCGATAGTCCACAGAGATTACCACACGCTGGCAAGCAATTGCTAGCTCTCGGCATGGCACATCAAAGGAATCTAGTGTTCCAGAAACAAAACCACCACCATGCACATATACCATGATGGGCAAAATCATGGAAGGATCTGGATGATATAACCGAAGATGAATGTCCCGACCATTTACTTTGATTGAAAATTCTTTAACACTCGCCACATCAATGGGGTCTTCTGCATAGTAATTAAGAGATGTTGCACTTTTGCGCACCGACTCAAGCGTTTCAACACCTGACGTGGATTTATACTTGTTAATGAAGCCCAAGAAGTCTTGGAGTTTCTTAGGAATGGGTTGATTTCCTTTGTAAAAACTAATCTGCGGTTTTGGCTTATCTGTGCCAACCTTTCTAGCTTGTGGCGCTTGCCGAACAATCACATTCACCCATGCCTTTTGGTCTGCTGAAAGCATTTCTGGCAATAGGTTTAAGGAAGCACTCAAGCTATTTCTAACCCTTGAAACTTCAGCATATTCTTTTAAGTCACTCAAAATCCATTCACAAATAGACAGTGCCTTAGCGTGGTTTTCATGTCGAATTTCAATCACACAATCAACATTGGGTGTTTTGAGATCCCAAGGCACGTAATCCACAATAAAATTACAGGGCAAGTAATGTAAACCCGCTTCTCTTGCCAAAGAATATTCAGGATAAGCCGTCATTCCCATCACGCTTCCACCCATATTTTGAAAGCATTTCGCATCCGCCATGGTTGGAAACTGAGGACCTTCTACACAAACATATATTTGTGAAAAATGTATTTTAAAATCAAACTTACTTTTCTTTGACTTTAAAATTTCCGCTGCTTTCTCACAAATGGGGTGGGTCAGTGAAACATAGCCTTGCAAATTATCATCACAAAAAGTCGCATTTCTAGAGGTTTTTGTCCGATCAATATATTGGTAAGGTACCACCATATCACCCGGTTTAAAATCTTCGTTCAGGCTGCGAACAGATGACAGCGCTAAAATAGACGTCGCACCATGTTTTTTAAGTGCGTAAATATTCGCTCGGTAATTTATTTTTGAAAGCAATAAATGTTGCTCTCGACCAGTACGGCACAAGAAAAGTGCCTCATGCCCATTTACTTTGACTCTTTGTAGTCCATCAGAACAAAGTCCAAAGGGAGTCTCTCTTGGTAAATCTTCTATTACCTCAAATTCGTCAAAGGATTCAAACCCACTACTACCGATTATTGCCCACATAAAAATTCCAGAGTATCATCACAAGCTTTTGTAATTAAAGCCCCTTTGGTGTGTCAATGCAAGCTGTAAATTGGGCATTATTAAAAAATATGTATCTGCTTAATTCAATAAAACAGTTGGACGTTGCTTCGCTTTTCTCAGATTACTTAAGTAACTGTTATCTGGAAAGTTTTCTTTTAGAACAGCCGTGGAAGAGACTGCCATATCGGGAAGGTTTAATATCTTATATGATCTGATCATTAACACCAAAGCACCCTCTACGGCTTCAGAGCGAGGATATTGCTCAACAATGGTCTTTGCGCGGTTAATGGCACCAACATAGGCTGCATGTTCAAAGTTATATTTTGCGATATTATACTCATACTGACCAATCGTATTATTTAGATAAATCATACGTCTACGAGCATCGCTGACATAATTTGCGTCTGGCTCGAGCTGAACCGCACGCTTTAACTCAAAAAATGCTTTTTTATAGTTTGATGGATCATGATGAGACATTTCGTAAGGCAATCTACGTTGCAAGAAACCACGCCCATTATCAAAGTGCACCACGCCCATCATGTAATAAGCATACCCCACATCTTTATTAGAGGGGTAAAGCTTAATAAACTGACTCGCAGTCGCAATCACCATCGCAGGTTCTGCTTTTTGATAATAAGAATAGATCAGATCAAGCGTTCCTAATTGGCTATAATGCTCAAAAGGGTATTGAGCATTCAAGGATTTCAGCGCTTTAATCGCACTGGTATAATCCCCTTCCTTCATATAATTATGACCAATCGCATAGATATATTCAGCACTATCTCCCTGATATGGAAGAATATTTTCATCTGAAGCACACCCTGAAAACAATAAAACACTCAATAAAAGAACTGTACCCGCCAATATTTTTTTCATTCATTTACCCTTTTTAACCAATTACTTGTGTCGTTTTTTTGTTTACACTATAGCAATATAAAATCACAAAGACGACGGAGTCTTGAATTGAGCCATCATAAAACATTTGAGAGCATACAGCAAAGCGTTATTGTCGAAGAGTCGTCTGCTGGGAAACGTCTTGATCAAATACTGGCTGAGATGTTCCCTGATTACTCACGATCTCAACTACAAAAATGGCTAAAGCAAGAAAAAATAACTGTTGATGGTGCACTGATAAAGGGCAAACAAAAACTGATCGGTGGCGAGACTATCCGAATAGATCTTGAGATTGAATCGCAAACAGGATGGACTGCCGAAGATATTCCACTCACAATCGTTTATGAAGATGATACTGTGATTGTCATCAATAAACCCGTTGGGATGGTCGTACATCCTGGTGCTGGCAATACTTCTGGCACATTGTCCAATGCATTACTACACCACTTCCCAGATATTGAGAGTGTCCCTCGTGCAGGCATTGTTCATCGCCTAGACAAAGATACTTCTGGACTATTAGTTGCCGCAAAAACGCTCAAAGCCCATACATCACTGGTAGAACAACTGCAAAACCGTACCGTTACCCGAGAATATGAAGCCATTACCACAGGCGTCATCACAGCAGGTAGCACTATTAATCAGCCTATTGGTCGAAACCCCCACCATAGAACCCGCATGGCAGTAAGCGAATTTGGTAAACCTGCCATCACGCACTTTAATGTCCTTGAGAAATATCGAGGACATACTCGCATTCGCTGCAAACTTGAAACGGGTCGAACACACCAGATTAGAGTGCACATGCAATTTTTAAATGCACCACTTTTGGGTGATCAAACTTATAATGTTCGTTTAAGAATACCAAATGGTGCTGATCAAGCACTCATTGATGCACTTCGTCAATTTAAACGCCAAGCACTTCATGCCTATAAGCTCGCTTTTATCCACCCTGAAACGGGTAAAGAGGTTTCATTCACGGCCAAACCACCAGAAGATATGCAGCAACTTATTGCAATCCTTCGACAAGATGTCCGTTCACTTTATAATCTTGATGAAGATGACGATGAAGGTGAAAATTTCGAGCATAATATTGACTGGTAGCGCCATATACATAGTCCAGTTCAAAATGCCGAATTTATATAGCGGTATTTTTTATTTGGTTAAATCGAGGTTTTGCTTGCCATACTTATTGATATGGTTAAAAAGACAAGGACTAGAAATCGGTAGTTTGGCTTGGGTTATGTATATAACGGGCATAAAAAAGCCTTGCTTTAACAAGGCTTAATATATTTAAAAACATTCCTTACTTGAATTAATATGACTTCATCTGATCACAATATTTAGGCATATTACCATTATCATCAAGCTGGGCATTGCTCAGCCCAAAGCTTTGACCGATGGCATTGTAGAAACCAATGCGATCCTCGACTTTCCCATTGGTAGGCTGATTACATTCCAAACCACCATTAATGATATTAATCGTTGATCCCATACCGAATTGTCGACCATCTTGAATCCCATCTTCGTATAAACGTTGCTCTTCTGCATTTGAAGAAGCAAGTGTTGACCCAAACCCTGCGCCAAGCCCCATAATTCCAGGATTTCCTGTCATCATGAAATGTGCAGAAGGTTTGTTATACTGAGGCTTCATCCAAAACCAGATGGCTGATGCCCATGCTACTTCAGAATCTTCCACCACTCTATCAGGGTTTGCAAGTAACACATTCGCATCATTAAAGTAATACTCACTAAATGGGCCGTAATTATAGTTATAGCTTAGCTGCATTGGACCACGACCATAGTAACCTTGACCTTCAACTGGCTTATACGGGGCAAGGTCTGGGTTAGTCGCACTATAGGTCGAATATGCACAAACTGCTGGAGTACAGTTCACCTCATAAGTGAAATATAAACCCCAAGCCTCACGCCCACCTGGAGCCGTATCCCATCCACCCGTTGTTTCATGGGCTGTATTTGCCAAGAAAGCCGCAAGCTCACGTTTTTTATCGAGCTCACTGCCAACCGATGCGAAGCTAGGAAAACGTTTTGCCGCTTCGACTAATCCCGCATAAGTATAGGTTTGATGGGTTGCTGCACCCCCCTCATTCCGATTAGGAAATAGTGCTTCAAATTGTGCCTGAGTAAACAAGCTATCTAGGCTTGACTCCGCGACAGTTTCTCCAGTTACAGTTTCTCCAGTTACAGTTTCTCCAGTTACAGTTTCTCCAGTTACAGTTTCTCCAGTTACAGTTTCTCCAGTTCCAGTTTCTCCAGTTCCAGTTTCTTCAGTTCCAGTTTCTTCAGTTCCAGTTTCTTCAGTTCCAGCACCATTATTTGATTTTTCTTGAATCCATGCATCAGCATGTGGATCAGGTAAATTATTTACCCCAAGATAGAACGTTTCAATCAATGATGGAAATGACGCTCCCTTCGGTGCATCGCCATCAAAACTCCAGAACATACCACCACCAAGATTATATTGGAGCACATATTCTGCTTTTGTTTGAATGGTTTCAGCGTCATCATACGTCATAAATATCTTAGTTTCAGGATTATAATAATATGATTCTACGTGTTGACCCTGAGCATTATGATCAATTCTCGTATATTTTAATGCCTCATACCCCTGACAAGCACTCAACTTTGCTGTTGCAAATGGTAAGCCCATTAAGCAATTATAAGAGATCGTGCCAGCCTCATACTCTCCAGGCATTGCTGTGCCAGATACCTGGAATAAACCATTATTATTGGTTGAGACTTCTGCCCAACCTCTCGCATATAAAGGCATACCTACAACAATCTGATGGCTTGGAACACCTTTTGAAAGCAGATATTGTACAGCAGAATCTGTATTCCACTGCCCTTCATTTTCTGCAAAATCTGGATCTGCATGATCTTGATGATCATACAATGCAGATTGGTGTCCCGTATCATTATCGAATGCGCCATCAAAATCATAAGTCATTAAGTTAATCCAGTCTAAATGCTTATAGATCTCTTCATAACTTAACAAAGCCATATTTTGAGGTGCTGCCGATACTGCAGCAGTTAAGAAATATTGTTTACCATCTTCTACACCAGCCTGACTAAGCGCCACTTTTAACTCAGCGATCAAATTCAAAAAATCAATCGCCTCTTGAGGCCTCTTCTCTGTATAGCTAAATTGCGGGCCTAATACTGGAAACTCCCAATCTAAATCCAATCCATTAAAGCCATATTTCTTCATTGCACCAATTGATGATGCAATAAATACTGCTCGCTTAGCAGGGTCTGCAGCCATAATTGGGAAGTTCGTTGACTTAGTCCAGCCACCAATTGACATAAACAGATTGATATCTTTGTTCAAGTGTAATGCGGCTAATTCTTTCAACTGATTCAAACGGTGAAAATTACCAAAATATTCAGGTGCTACTTCTCCTTCTGGATAATGCCATTTATCTGCTGGGAACGTGACTTGCACATCGCCCCATATTGCAGTTGCTTCTCCAAAGCGTTTATCAAAGTCAGCATAACCATCTAGGTATTCGACTTCTCCCGTTGCTTTTAATCCCAAGAAGGCATAATAAATATCATCAACCAAATCCACTGGAATATCAGTGACATTGTAATTACGTCCATAAATACCCCACTCAGCGAAGTATGCCCCTACGCGTTTTGTGTCACTTGTCGCAATCATTTCAAAGTTTAGGATATAGTTATTTGTCATATCATTAACGAGAACAGCTTGACCATGATCTTCCGATTTTAATTGATAACGATTACCTTCTTCATCATAAAATGCCACTTCAAAAACATGGTAATCACCAGAGGGTAATTCAACAGCATTATTACCATTGGTAACCACCCTTATTAAATTATCACTACCTTCTGATCTGAAGTGTAAGCTAACAGAAATACCTTCAGGCAAGCCGCCTACAGCAAGGTTAATTGAGTTATTCTCAACCACAGGATCAACCACAGGATCAACCACAGGATCAACCACAGGATCAACCACAGGATCAACCACAGGATCAACCACAGGATCAACCACAGGATCAACCACAGGATCAATCACAGGATCAACCACAGGATCAACCACAGGATCAACTTGATCATCAATAACACCTAGATTTGTCCAAGCATCACTGCTTGCCCAACCTTCTGGGTTATAAGCATCACCTCCTTGAGAGCACCACCCTGCAACTTTACATTCATACAGCACACCATTTAAAGCGACCTGATCACCAACGCTATAAGTGGCACTTTCAGAATAAGAAAGATAGTCTCCTTCAGGGATGACAGGATTAGAGTCATCACTTTCATTATCTGAACCAGCGTCTGAGCCAGAATCAGGATTACCTTCAACCAATTCCCAGACCGCCACATCCGATGCAGGTTCGTCTCCCTTTGTCCACCATTTTGCCTTATACGTAGCGCCATCGTGAATGACTAAATCACCACCACTATACCCTTTAGAAGAAGTCCAATCCTGACTATCCGATAAGAGCTTCCAAGCATCATTATTTGAAGGAACGTCACCTTGTGTCCACCATTGAGCCTCATAAATTTGGCTATTATAATCAACTTGTTCGCCTCCAACATAAACAGCACTTGAATCAAACTCTGCAGCCAATGCATAATTACAAAGTGCAGCAGTTACAATGGCCAAGCATATAGTTTTCTTTCTCATATTAAGTTACCTACTATTATTACAATAAAAATCCATTAAATTTCTTTTATACCCAAACAATACAAAACGCACATAATTATCTTTAAAATTATATTATTATTTCTTTTGATCAATAGTCGATCTCTTTTTACAATGTGAGAAGTTACTCACATGGCATATACAAACAGACATATCAAAATTATTTAAACTTACGGCATAATGAATATTTTTTTGAGTTGCTATAATTAAAACCTCCACTGTTTTAGACGCCAATCATTCCTTTAACTAACACAGAAACTATAACAGCCAGGCACTCTTGTAGATACAAGCTATCTCTTTAATGGATGGCACCTTTCTCTTTATTTTCTTAAGACAACAGCCAGGCAACACCGGAGATTAACCGACCAATCTCTGAATACAGTCAATGCTTTAATCCTCTGCTAGATTTAAATTTTTACATTAAATCAATGCTGATGTATAATTATAGGCAATCTTCACCTAGACAAATCTCATCTATGTCTTATTTTGAAATTTCACTCATCGCCATTGGGTACCTGTTTGGATCCATTAATAGCGCAATCCTTATCTGTAAAGTACTCAGACTACCATCACCGCGCACCATTGGCTCAGGAAACCCAGGGGCGACAAACGTTCTTAGATTAGGAGGAAAAGGCGCAGCCATTGCAACGCTTGCAGGAGACCTAGCCAAAGGGCTCGTTCCTGTTTTGATTGCACACTGGTTTGGGATGAGCACACTCATCATTAGTTTAGTGGCACTCGCTGCTGTTATTGGGCATATACTTCCTATTTTCTTTGGGTTTAAAGGTGGCAAGGGTGTCGCCACACTAATCGGCGTAATGTTTGGTTTTCATTGGATTCTGGGGTTATTCTTCTTAACCACATGGCTAATTATTGCACTCATTACACGCTATTCATCATTTGCCTCCATCATTGCCACCATCGAAGCACCTATTGTTGTATATTTTTTCTTTGGTGAAAACCCAAGCTTTGTGTTCATTATCCTCGCACTGATTGTGATGATCCGACATAAGGACAATATTCAGCGTTTGGTTGCAGGCACCGAAAGCAAACTAGGCAAAAAATTAAAGAAAAAGCCGAAAGTGAAAAAATCAACAGTCAACGATGCGCAAGAAATATCCGAAATAAAGTAGTTACATATAAATATCATTAATAAAACAGTCAAATTTATAAAGGGCAAGCGAAATGATCATAGTTACAGGTGGCGCAGGATTTATTGGTAGCAATATTGTTAAACAACTTAATGCACGCGGTCGCAAAGACATCTTAGTCGTGGATGATCTTAAAGATGGTACGAAATTCTTTAACCTTGTGGATTGCGATATTTTTGATTATCAAGACAAGCATGATTTCCTTGAAGACATCTTAACGGGTGAAATCAATCCTGATGATATAGATACAATATTCCATGAAGGCGCTTGCTCTGCCACTACTGAGTGGGATGGCGAGTATGTCATGAAGAATAACTATGAATATTCAAAACACCTTTTACATTTTTGTATGGGAAATGAAATTCCTTTCCTCTATGCCTCTAGCGCCGCGACTTACGGTAATAGCGATACTTTTGTCGAAGAGCGTCAATATGAAAAGCCTGTCAATGTCTATGGCTATTCAAAATTTCAATTCGATGAATACGTCCGCAATATGTTACCGCATGCCACAAGCCAAATTGTTGGTTTTAAATACTTTAATGTCTATGGTCCACGAGAACAGCATAAAGGCAGCATGGCAAGTGTCCCCTTTCACCATTTCCAACAAATGAGAAAAGGCAGTCTCATTAAGCTATTTGGTCCTTATGGTGGATACGAAGCAGGTGAACAACGCCGTGACTTTGTCTATGTCGGTGATATTGTTGCCACCAATTTATGGTTTTTAGACCACCCAGATCAATCTGGTATCTTTAACCTAGGAACTGGGAGAAGTCAGCCTTTCAATGACATTGCTCATGCGATTATTGACTGGTTTGGGCGCGGAACCGTTGAATATATCGAGTTCCCAGAACACCTTAAAGGTCATTACCAATGTTTTACAGAGGCGGACTTAACCAGGCTACGTACAACGGGTTGTGATGTAACCTTTAAAAATGTGGCTGAAGGTATTAAATGCTACCTTGATTGGCTAGACCAACAACACCATATCTGATTCACCTAATGATTTATCGGCTCATTTATAATCTCTTTTTTATTCTGGCACTGCCCTTTGTGGTCTTAAAACTTTTTTCACGTGCTAAAAAGAACCCTGATTACAAAAAAAGAATTCTTGAGCGGTTTGGATTATCACCCTTTAAATTACCACAATCTATTTGGATACACTCTGTTTCAGTGGGCGAAAGTATCGCCATTGCCCCATTGGTCAAAAAACTGATTGAAGAAAATCCCAATATGCCTTTTGTGATTACCACCATGACCCCCACAGGCAGTGTTGAGGTACAAAAACTTTACCAATCCTATGACAATGTGCATCACTGCTACCTGCCTTATGACCTCAGCTTATTGATGTACCTATTAATTTATCGCATTAAACCCATTGCGCTCATTATTATGGAAACTGAGCTTTGGCCTTCTTTACTACACAGTTGTAAAGCAATGAAAATCCCCGTGATCTTAACCAATGCAAGGCTCTCCGAAAGATCAGCAAAAGGCTATCAAAAAATATCTTTTATCATCAAAGCAATGCTCCATGATATTGCCTATATTTCAGCGCAAACCCAAGCAGACTACGACCGCTTTACGGCACTTGGAATGCCAAAACAAAAAATATCTGTCACGGGTAATTTAAAATATGACATTGCTATCACGGAGACACAACAGAAGCTAGGGCAACACTTCAAAGCAGGCTTTGGAAAAAGAAAAATATGGATCGCCGCCAGCACTCATGAAGGCGAAGATGGTATTATTTTAAAAGCCCACTTGGCATTATTAAAGGAATACCCTGAAACATTATTGATCCTTGTCCCAAGGCATCCAGAGCGATTCAATCAAATCTACGAGCTTGCGTTGACTTATGGCTTGAAAACCCAAAAGCGCTCAGAATTCATTGAAGATGACATTTGCCTTTCTGCTAATACCCAAGCTCTAATCGGCGACTCTATGGGTGAAATGATGGCATATTATTATACCTCTGACATTGCATTAGTCGGCGGGAGTTTGATCAATCATGGTGGTCACAATCTCTTAGAACCCGCATCACTTGGCAAGCCTACATTAACGGGTCCTTACACTTTTAATTTTGAGGCGGTGACTAAAATGCTCGTGGAGAATCATGCCACAATCATTGTTCATGATGAAAGAGATTTATCTCAACAGCTAATTACCTTATATTCAGATCCAAAAACATACCAAGAAATGTCTGAAAACGCAGTCAAAACTGTTAAATCGAATCAAGGCGCACTGCAAAAACAACAAGCCATTATTCAAAGATTTATCAAGACCAAGGAATAAAGTCATTATGTCAGGGAACCCATTTTCAGCCCAAAAAGAACGATGTGAATCTTTCTTAAAAAGTTATCTTTCTCAACAGGTCATCACTTCTGACCGCCTAACGTCGGCTATGCATTACAGCCTGCTCAATGGGGGAAAACGAGTGCGGGCAACCTTGGTTTATATTACGGGTGAGATATTTGAAACCTCCCCGCTTGCGCAAGACCACATTGCGATTGCCTTAGAAATGATCCATGCCTTTTCTTTGATCCATGATGATTTACCCGCAATGGACGATGATAAATTAAGGCGTGGAAAACCTACCTGCCATATAGCTTATGATGAAGCAACCGCAATTCTTGCAGGGGATGCATTACAAATGCTTGCCTTTGAAGTGCTAGCAGATATTCCCCAAAATGAATTTAAAAACCCCATGCAATTAATCCAAGCCATTAAAACACTCGCCATTGCTACAGGTTATAATGGAATGACGGCTGGACAAATGTTAGATCTACAGGCTGAAGGACAGACACTTTCTACTGACGCGCTGGAAAATATACACCGGCATAAAACAGGAGCGTTAATTAAAGCGGCAATTATAATCCCGTTTATTCTATCTGATCAATACAGCGATGAGGTGATGCCTCACTTGGCAACCTTTGCGGAATTAATCGGATTAGCTTTTCAGATTCAAGATGATATTTTGGATATTACCACTTCCACTGAGATATTAGGGAAACAGGCTAATCGGGATATTGAACTTGAAAAATCCACTTATCCTGCACTCTTGGGACTAGAGCCTGCGAAAGCATATTTAGAAGAAACTTATGAGAAAGCGATTCAGGCGTTACAGAATATCCCTCGTGATACGAGTACGCTACAGGAGATTGCGGGTTATATTGTTCACCGGAGAAATTAAGCCACTCCCCAATCGATCTCAGAGCGCCCTTTTTCTTCTAAATAAGCATTACATTTAGAAAAATGTCCACACCCCAAAAATCCTCGATATGCAGACAAAGGTGAAGGGTGTGCTGACTCCAAAACAAGATGCTTACGCTCATCAATCATATTGGACTTCTTACGTGCGTGACCACCCCACAATAAAAATACCACACCATCTAGACTTTCATTAATTTTCTTGATCACAGCATCGGTGAAAATTTCCCACCCTTTTCCAGCATGTGAATATGCCTGATGAGCTTCAACGGTAAGCGTTGTATTCATTAATAAAACACCTTGGGCTGCCCAAGAAGTTAAATCACCATTTTTAGGTAGCGGCAATCCCACATCTGTGTGTAATTCCTTATAGATATTTTTTAAGGATGGAGGAACGGGAACTCCAGCCTGCACAGAAAAAGCCAAGCCATGCGCTTGATTAACGCCATGATAAGGGTCTTGTCCCAATATCACGACTTTTAAATCGTTTAGAGGCGTGTATTTAAAAGCATTGAATACATCCTGTTTTTCTGGAAAAATTTGTTTGCCCTTTTGTCGCTCACTTTCCACAAAATGCATCACTCTCTTGAAGTAATCCTTTGTTTTCTCTTCTGCCAAAAGATCCGCCCAAATTAATGATTTATTGCTCATATCCACATTTCTTTAATAGGCATCTACACTTAATTCAGCAGCCATCCTAAACCATTGCGCCGACTCAGTATAATTCACTTTTGTGTCATCTATTCCAAAAAAGTACTTAACGCCTCTTGCAATCGCCGCATCATTATAACTATTTGGATGTATTGCTTGATAATACCAAAGTGCCGCAGCTTTCATGTTTTGAGTACGCCCTAAACCAAACTCATTCAAATAACCTACAATCAAAATCGCCTGAGGACTTCCTGCCATCGCATAAGGCTCAAGGATTTTATAGGTTTGTGGATAGTTTTCACTCTTAAAGAATGAAACGCCCATTTCAAATTCACCATATTGAACACCCGCAACAGGAATCATTTCTCGGAAAACAACAACTTGCGATTGCATCTTTTGTTCATAGTTTGGGAAGTCTGAAGTATGTATTTGATGACGCTGCTCTACCACTATCGCTGTAATAATGACCACAACAAGAATGCCAACAATTAGCAAAATTTTTCGAGTATTCAACATAAAAAAAGCATGAGCCTTGCTCTATTAAACATTATTCGAAATATTGTCACACTTTTTTTGTCTGGAATAAACATAAACTAACGATTCCATAAAATTAATGCCTCCCCCATTGGTTAAATACAGAAAAAGATCGTAAGCTTAGGAAAACCATCGAATACTCTGATGCCCATGCCGTTTTTTGACAGCCTTACTTCCATTAGCCTATTTTTCTTAATCGTCATCATTGGGCTATGTGTGGGCAGTTTTCTAAATGTGGTCATCTATCGACTTCCCATCATGCTAAAGGCGGAATGGCGCGAAGCCTGTGCTAAAGTTTTTGATGACGTCAATCTCGCGCCCGCAAAAAAAATATCTGTTTCATTGCCAGCATCCCACTGCCCAAGTTGCCAACATCCATTAAAACCTTGGCATAACATTCCATTAATTAGTTACTTTTGCTTAAAAGGAAAGTGTGCCTTTTGCAAAACAGACATACATTGGCAATATCCTCTAATTGAAGCTATCTCAGGGGTATTTGCATTTTTCACCTTCATTACATTTGGCTTAACGCCTACATTTGGCTTTGCACTTGTTTTCTGTTGGCTATTAATCGTCTTAAGTGCTATTGACCTAAAAACCAAATATCTTCCTGACAATCTTACTTTATCGCTGCTATGGTTAGGATTAATTGCCAATTATTTTGGGTATTTTGTAGACCTTCACACTGCCGTGTTAGGGGTAATATTTGGCTATGGTGTACTATGGCTTTTCTTTCAAGGCTTCAAACTTCTCACTGGCAAAGAAGGTATGGGATATGGTGACTTTAAACTTTTGGCCGCTTTGGGCGCATGGTTTGGCTGGCAATCATTGGTACTTATTTTAATGCTTAGTTGCATCATTGGCATTATCAGCGCCTTAATTTTCTACCGAAATGCCAAAGATGACGAATCAAAAATGATTCCATTTGGTCCTTATTTATCTATCGCAGGCATCGTGTATTTATTTTTCGGCACACAAATTTTACAGTGGTATAGCGCATGGATGTTTTAATCACCCCCAAATATATTCGCCAACAACTCCAAGACCCAACGCTTAACACTCACCAGAGCTTGCAGAAAATATTTACGGATAGTCGAGAAATCGCAATTCAACGCTACCTTGATAACCCCTATTACACACTGCGTATTATGCATAAACAAAGAATTCAAATTGACTGTGCTTTAAGAACCATTTTCCCAAATCAAAAAGGGCTGTGTCTGGTGGCAATCGGTGGATATGGGCGAGGGGAGCTTTATCCTTATTCAGACTTAGATATTTTAATCTTGCTCAAAGAGCATGACCAAAAGTTAGAGGAGCGAACTCAAAGCTTCATGCAAACCATATGGAATGCAGGCTACAAAATCGGGCATAGCGTCCGCACCACCCAAGAAATACTCACTGATGCGACTGCAGATAGCCACCTACTCACCGCGATTATTGAATCTCGTCTTATTTCAGGAGACAAATCTCTTTTTCGTAAATTCACAAAGAGACTCTTCCAATCTCCACCCATTTCTCACCAACAATTTTTTAGTGATAAATACCGTGAGCAAAAATTACGTGACCAAAAGTACACCGTCACCTTAGAGCCTAATATTAAAAAAAACCCTGGTAACTTACGATACATTCATATTCTTATGTGGCTCTTAGAGTATTTTCTTAATAAATTTACTCTAAAAGACTTTATCGCCATTGGCATTGTCACTGAAGCGGAACACCATGAAATACAAGAAATTCATAACACACTTAGAATGATTCGCTATGGTTTGCATGCCTTATCAAACCGCGCTGAAGACCGACTTCTTTCTACTTATCAAAAAGAATTGGCAACTCTGTTTGGCTATCATGCTGATGATCATAACAGTATTATTCAAGTCTTTATGCAAGACTATTACCAAGTCACCCAGAGACTTATTTTACTCAATAAAATCGTCTTAGCGGCCATCACTGAGCATGTATTTGTAAATAATAAAAATCCTGATATAGAAAAATATAATGACCTTTTTTCAAGAAAACATCTTCTCCTAGAGATTACTGCCACAAACTTTAAAGATAACCCTGCCAATATCCTTAAATTATTCCTATGTGTATGCCAACACCCAGAAATCATGGCACTCAGCTCACATACGCTAAGGACATTAAGAGAAACCATCGCACAATATCCTTGTGAAGTACTGCGTGAAAACACTGAAATAAAAAAGCTTTTCATTGAAATTTTTCAACAAGATCACTTAATTGTCAAACAACTCCAGAACTTATTATCCCTAGGCTTTTTAGATAAATACGTCCCGCATTTTTCGACCATTAACGGACTAATGCAATTTGACCTGTACCACATCCACTCTGTTGACCAACATACCTTAATGGTGATCAAAAATTTACGCACTATTGCCTTGGGAGATTTTATAAGTGATGCAACGCTCTATCGACAAATATTCAGCGAAATAGATCAGCCTTATCTGCTTTACTTAGCAGGATTTTTTCACGACATTGGGAAAGGGAGTGGACAGAATCATGCTAAATTTGGGGCGGCAATCGCATGGGAATTTTGCAACAATCATAACCTTAAACCAGAAGATAGCGAATTGGTTCGGTGGTTGGTGGAACAACATTTATTTTTTTCAAAAACGACAAAAACCAAAGATATTTACGATAATGAAGTCATTCGTGATTTTTGTATAGAGGTCAATAGTATCCGCAAATTAAACTACCTCACACTACTTACGGCTGCAGACGCTCAAGCAACGAATCCAAAACTTTGGAATGACTGGAGCATTTCTTTAACTCATTCTCTTTATCTCATTGCCAGAAGCACACTTGAAAATCCATCCTCACACCCCATTAAGGATCAAAATAAAATGGAAACAAAACAAACCAAGGAGTTAATTTTACAAAGAGGGAAATATTCTGACACCCAGAAAGAAACACTTACTGAGCTTTGGAAGCATTGGCCTGAAAAATATTTTTTGTCTCAGTCACGAACGACGATCAATTGGCATATTGAACATATCCTGCCAAATCCCTACCCTGAAGACACACTTTTCTTTGCAAGATTCAACTTCCGCATTAAACAATGTGAAGTCACGATATATTCCCCCATGTTTCGCTATTTATTTACAAATGTTACTGCCGCGTTAGATCAAGTAAATTTGCAAGTGATGGAAGCTAGAATTTATACCATTAATAGCCCTTCTTCCACTAAGCAATATTCCCTAAGCCAATACATCGTCACACATGACGGTGCTTCAATTAAAGATAAGCAACAAATTCAAGGTATTGCTCAAATTCTCACACAACACCTTCAAAAATTCAAGCCCATTGACGCTCTTGCACCAAAGGCTTCAAGTATTCGCCGTTCAAAAGAATACGACTATCAAACGATCGTCAATACTGAAAATCCTGAGGGTAAGAATTACACCATACTCTCCGTGCATAGCATGGATAAACATGGGTTATTGGCACGCGTTGCATATGTTATCGGGCTGTTTAACCTATACGTACGACATGCCAAAATTAACACCTTGGCAGATAAAGCCGAAGATTATTTTTATGTCAACAATATGGAACATATTCGAATCACCGATGCAGAAACATTGACCGCCCTCAAAACTGCCGTACATAATGCAATAACAACCTAGCATTGTAGAGTGTGATTGATTACCCTTTTTAACAGCAATGATTTTAGGAAACAACCATGGGAATAAAACTTAAACACCTACTTTTAATTACAGTTTTTTCTGCCACTGGCGCTTTGATTGTTGGTTGCTCCAGCTCTAACGAAAGCAGCGCCACAAGCCATAACTCAGATGCGGCAAAGGCCTTAATTCAGAAAATCACCAACAAACAAATTACCATCAATCAAACCTTTGATTCTCCTGCAGGACTATATGGTTTTGTGGTTACGGCGGACAATGGGCAAGAAGGTATTATTTACACTACAAAAGATGGGAAATACATTATTAATGGGCAAATTTTAGATGCCGACGGTAATCTCACGCAAAAAGATTTTGAAAAATATATAGAACCAAAAGCCACAGAGCTTGCTTATGACAGTGTTCGACATACCGACTACATACAGCAAGGATCAGATGATGCTAAGCATAAAATATATATCGTCGTCGATCCAAACTGCAGCGCTTGCCATACTGCTTATATTCTTCTGCAAGATGCCATTAAAAATAATGATCTTGCCGTTAGATGGGTGGTGGTTGGAATAATCAAGCCCTCTAGCCCCGCCAAGGCCATGGCAATATTAACCAGTAAAAAACCTCTGCAGTCGATGGCAACGAACGAAAATAAATTCAATACCGCTACAGAACAAGGTGCCATCACCCCACTTTTAAACCCGTCAGAAGAGGCAAAACAACAGCTCGCTAAAAACATGAATTTTATGCAGAAGGCTAAAATCATGGCAACCCCCGTTTTTATTTATCAAACAAAATCGGGTGTGAAAAAACTTATCAAGGGCTTACCTCAAACAGCTTCCAGTGAAACCATTTACAACAATGCCAGCAACCAATGGTAAGAAGGTCTTAATATGCTGCTGCTTCTAATATATGCCTTTGTGCTACTTGGGTTCTGGGTAAGAGCCTTGCGCATGATACCCGAACATTACCCGAATGCTAAAGAAGAAGATGTCCTATATTGGAAAGCCACACTAATTCGTGCTTATAAGTTATATGCCATCCTCTATTTTTTTATGATCATCTTCTCTTTAGGTTTGGGCTATTTGCTCAATATGGTGACCCGAGCCACACCAGAGATAACATTTACAACAAGCCCCTTATATTTTCAAGCCTCAATTGTTGGCATATCTCTATATGTTACCTTTTCTCTGATTTTTATCGCAGTAAGAGCCTATAAGCATCATATGCTTGGCAAAGAAATCGGTGTGTACGCACCATGAGTCGCTTATATATCGGTCTAATGTCCGGCACCAGCCTCGATGCTATTGATGCCATCGCCATTGACTTCAGTGAACCACAACCCAAAATCATCTGTCATCACGACATTGATTATCCAAATGCAATTAAATCAGATATTCGAAAGATTTCTCAAAACTCAGGGCAGATTTCCCTACAAACATTAGGTGAGTTAGATTACAAGCTTGGTATTTATTATGCTCAGATTGTGAATGAACTCTTGTCCAAGGCAAACCTCAACGCCAAAGACATCACGGCCATTGGCTCACATGGGCAAACTATTTTTCATTCTCCTGCAAAAAAGCACCCTTTTTCGATGCAAATTGGAAATGGAAATATTATTGCCGCCAAAACAGGCATTCCCTGCATTACGGACTTTCGAGGTATGGATATAGCCGTGGGTGGTCAAGGTGCGCCTCTGGCGCCGGCATTTCATCAGGCATTATTTTCCTCCACATCTGAAAATCGTATTATTCTTAATTTAGGCGGAATAGCCAATATCTCTGTCCTCTCAAAAAGTGGTAGAAACATTATCGGTTATGATACCGGCCCCGCAAATACATTAATGGATGTTTGGGTTCACAAACACCTTGGGAAGAAATATGACAAAAATGGACAGTGGACACGCTCAGGAACAATCTACCAACCTTTACTAACAATGTTGCTAGATGACCCTTACTTTGCCCTAAGTCCGCCCAAAAGCACGGGAACAGAATATTTTCATCTTGCTTGGCTGAATCAAATAATTCAAAAACTGCCGACAACTTTAAATCCTGTCGACATTCAAGCAACATTATGTGAACTCACTGCAATAAGTGTGGCAAATGACATCAAAAAACACCTTGTTGATAGTATTTATGTTTGTGGGGGGGGTGCTGAAAATGTCTTTTTATTAGAGCGTATCCAGCATTTACTACCCCATATAAAAATCACTTCGACCACTGATTTAGGTATTGACTCTCAACTGGTCGAAGCAAGTTGCTTTGCTTGGCTCGCGTACCAATACACGCTTAAAAAACCTGGAAATTTGCCGTCTGTTACTGGCGCAAGAATGCCTGCAATCCTTGGAAGCCTTTATTACCCACCAATGGCTATTTAACTATCTCGCCTTAATACGGTATACTTACTCAAAACCTACGAATAAAAGGATGTTGTGCGAATGAAAGCAAAAATATACGCTGTGATACTTAGCACCTCCTTCATCATCTCACCGAGTTTTGCTGACAATGGTTTAAGTAATGCAATCATTGCCGGAACCGTCAACTCTATGGTTGCTACCTCTTCTATGATGATCATGCAAAAAAATGGCATCCATTCACATATTGAGCTTACGCCTTACGGCGCTGTCGCCGTCACCGACAATAAAAATCACTCTCAAGCGCAATCTACCTACCAAGCACCAACACCCGAAGAGCGACAAGATCAAAAAATTGATTTTATGAATGATTAGCCGATTCATTCATATGGCGTATGTGATAACATTTATATCACTGTTCGCTCACATGATAAATTGGAGTAATTTTGAGCTCAACAACCCGTGATAATTTCAAATCACCTTGGACATTCGTATTAGCCGCTATCGGTTCAGCCGCAGGACTCGGCAACTTATGGCGATTCCCCTATCTAGCCTATGAACATGGCGGTGCTGCTTTTTTCCTCGCATACTTTATTTGCTTGGTCGGTATTGGTCTGCCTTTTTTAATCGCTGAAATCGGCATGGGTCAAATCACCCGCAAAGCCGCGCCACAATCTCTCGCCATTGCAGGAAAGTCTAGCCGTTTTAAATTAATCGGATGGCTTGCTGCTATGATTTCATTTAGCATATTAACTTATTATGTTGTCATTACCTCTTGGACGGTTAATTTCGCGATCAATTCTATTAATCAACCTTGGCAGGGAGGTAGCGAAAATTATTTTTATCAAACTTTTCTGCATATCTCTAAAAGTGTCTCTCAAGTAGGCCACCTAAATACCCCAATAGTCTTAGGCGTGCTTGCCACCCTCTTGCTGCTTTATCTTGCCATCCATCGAGGCAGCTCTGGCATTGCGGTCGTTGCCAAATGGATTACACCCATTCCTTTTATCCTACTGTTTATCCTACTTGCAAACTCACTACAATTATCTGGGGCAGAGATCGGGCTTAAAAAACTACTCATTCCTCAATGGGACTATTTATATTCTCTTGATTTATGGTTTGATGCGGCAAGCCAAGTGCTATTTTCCCTATCCCTTGCCTTTGGAGTCATGTTCGCTTACGGTGCAATCCTAGATAAAAAAGTCAATATCAAGAAAATGGCAACCATCATTATTTTTGGCGATACTTTAGCGGCAATGCTCGGTGGACTGATCGTCTTTTCAGTGCTTGGACATATGTCATTCGTTCAACACCTACCCATTGATGAGGTGGTAACGGGCGGTATTGGATTAGCTTTTGTGGTGATTCCAAAAGCATTATCCTTTTTACCTTACGGTAGTACGACTTTTTCAGTCATATTTTATGTCGCACTTTTCTTACTTGCCTTTACCTCGATTGTTTCACTTTTTGAGGCCGTACTTGCAGCTATCATGGACAGTACTGCTAAGCTAAAACGTTCGGCTATCTTATCAATTCTTGTGCTAGCTGTTTTTGGCTTAAGCTTGCTATACAGCGCAGACAATGGGTTATATATCCTCGATATTGTGGATCATTTTGTCAGTGGTTATGGCATACTGGTCGTAAGCATTTTAGAGTGCATTATCATCGGTTGGATATATGATGCGGAAAGATTACGCTATCAGCTTAAAAAACAAAGTGGTCTGACCCTCAGCCCCATATTCAATATTCTCATCCGATTTATTATTCCTACCGTCTTGTTGGTGCTTCTTGTTAGACAGGTTATGTTTGATCTTGAAAAAACCTACGGTGGTTACCCTAGTCTATATCTAGGGCTATTTGGAATTGGGTCACTCCTCTTTATGCTATTCATCGGCTTTATCTTAAGCAAAATATTCAAATAAAACACCTTAACTCAGCTTCCAAACCACCGCAGACTTCCCCTGACACTTGTCGGTTACCCAAATAAGCTCTGTCTTATCTGTATCAGGATTTTTTTGATCATGTAGCCACATTGTTGAGCTCCAATCTTGTTTACCATCGGCATTCTCAGTCCAAATACTTTCCTTTACAAAAATGGCATTGAAATCGCTATTACAAGCAAGGTTGTATTTATCAAACTTTATATATACCATTTTCAGCACGGGTATAGCCTCCCTCCACCAATAATGCCATCGAAACAATATTCGGCATATAGGCAAAACAAAATTCTTGTGATACAGGGTTTTTAACATCTGTCCGCGGCTCAATATTATAGAATACCGACATTGAAGGACTATGCGGATCAAAGTTTTGATTGACGTATAAAATTGTAAAAGCAAAAACACTTGTCACGACTGCCATCAAACATAGAATTAGTCTTACCATTGTTGAAATCTCTCCCTGAAAAAATTCAGGGTCAACTTTAACGCAAGATCAACTGATAAAAAACCTTAATTTTTCATAGGGAATTTCACCCCTAAATATCCATAGGAAAATAATTAAATAGCTTACTTGAAATAAATATCTACGATAGTTTCAACGTCTTCAACTGAGACATCCGTTTTCAAAGTGGCATTACCCAGTCCTTTAAGCAAAATAAATTTCACCTGCCCTTGATCATTCTTTTTATCTCGACGCATAGCTTGCCAAAAAGGTGCTCTCGCCACATCCTTTGGGATTTCCATGGGCAAACCTACTTTTTCAATCAAATACTTTATACGCCCAACATCTTCCGCTGAAACCATCCCTAATGCCTTCGAAAGATCGCTTGCAATCAAGATTCCAACGGCAACAGCTTCACCGTGTTTTAAGCCTTGATACTTTTGAACGGCTTCGATCGCATGACCAAAAGTATGTCCGAGATTTAATAATGCGCGAACTCCTAAGGTTTCTTTTTCATCCTCAGCAACTACTTGCGCTTTCAGCTCACAACTACGCTGAATGGCATAGCTTAATACATCTGAATCTCTCTGCATCAGCTTTTCTATATTCGCCTCTAGCCAGCAAAAGAAATCACGGTCAATAATACAGCCGTATTTGATGACTTCTGCCAAACCTGCTTTGTATTCATTATCAGGCAATGTGCTAAGCATTTTCATCTCAATTAGAACGGCTTGAGGCTGATAAAAAGCCCCGATCATATTTTTACCCAAGGGATGATTGATACCCGTTTTTCCGCCAACAGAAGAGTCCACACAAGCGAGCAATGAAGTCGGCACTTGAACAAGATCAATCCCACGCTGATAAGTCGCCGCCACAAAGCCAGACATGTCACCAATCACACCACCACCCAATGCAATGATCGTACTATTTCGAGAAAAACTTTCTTCCAATAGTTGTGAATATATTTTTGAAAGCGTTTCGCTATTTTTATGTCGCTCACCATCTGGCAAGATGCAAGTGGAACAAGTGAGTCCCGCCCTCAATAGCTTCTCCTGCCAATGAGATAAATATAAAGGTGCAATCACGTCATTGGTGACGATCATCACACGTTTATGACGAATTAAAGGCTGAATGTCATCCGCTATAATTTGATCGGAAATAAGAATAGGATACTGTGTATGACCTAGGTCAAGGACCACAGTTTTGGGCATTATTGATCTTCCATCAATAATTTCACAATACGTTGCACAACATTACGAACCGTCGTGTCACTCGTTTCAATCGTAAGATCAGCAATCTCGCGATATAATGGCTCTCTTTCAAGCATCATTTTTTCTAGCTGAGCTTTTTTATCTTTTACTTGAAGTAATGGGCGTTTCTTATCTTTAGCTGTGCGTTCTAGTTGCTGTTCAACTGAAGCTTGTAAATAAACCACTTTCCCTCGTGAAGAAAGCAATGTGCGATTTTCTGGTAGAATAATCGCGCCGCCGCCCGTAGCAAGTACGATACTCTGCTCGCCGACTAAAGCTTCAATGGCTTGCTTTTCTCTTTGACGAAAACCCTCTTCACCTTCAATATCAAATATCCAATCTATTGTGACGCCACACTTTGATTCTATTACGCGGTCAGAGTCGTAAAAATCAAGTTTTAGCTCCGTTGCAAGCTGACGTCCAATTGTACTTTTTCCTGCACCAACAGGACCTATCAAAAACACACTTTGAGATCTTACCATATTAATAAATCTTTCTTCTTTTAATTTAGTTAATTTAAGTTGCCCTTACCGGCTCAGTTTCCAACCCTATTCCTAAGGTTCTGATAAAATACACAATATTATACTCAATCGCAACCCAAATTAACTTTCATGTCGCTTAATTGTGGTTTTGATGATCGTTGGGGTGATAAAGATAAGCAATTCTCGATTAACAATCTTATTTTTAACACTTTTAAACAACCAGCCTAAAAATGGAATATCTCCCAAAAGTGGCACTTTGGTTTGTTCTTTGGTTAAATCTTTCTCATATATCCCACCCAGCACAATTGTTTCACCATCAAACGTCATTAGTCTAGTTTGAATTTCACGGGTATCAATCGATTGCACACCGCCAGCGCCGGTTGATGAGACTTGATCTTTTTTCACCTGTATATCTAAGATAATAGTATTATTTGGTGCAATTTGAGGGGTGACTTTCAACTCAAGCACCGCTTCTTTAAAGGTAACACTCGCTGCCCCGCTGGCGCTTGCTTCTAAGTAGGGAACTTCTTTACCTTGCTTAATAAACGCCTCTTGATTATCTGAAACCGTCAGGTGTGGACTAGAAATAAGCTTTGCATCCCCCTCGAACTCTAAGGCTCGTATTTCTAAGCTTAAATCGATATTCCCAAATAAACGTGAAATAGCAATACCAAGAGTGCTTGTTCCTGCCGCGCCTACTGAAGAAATGAATGCTCCAGGATGCGCACTCCCATAAGCCTTGCCAACAAAATCTTGCCCTGAGCTAATATTAAGGTCTTTTAATACCCATTTAACTCCAAACTCATCGAGAAACTCTTTATTAATCTCCACAATTCTTGCTTCGATTAACACTTGTTCTACTGGGACATCCAATTCTTTTAAGATTTCAATCGCTCTGCCAATCCCCTCTTCAGTGTCTCGTATCACCAAAGTATTGGTTCTTTGGTCTGCTTGGATAGAGCCTCTTGGCGTTAAAATAGGAAAGCCTCCGCCTGATGCTGACTGCAGTAACCCCATGGCCTCTCCCGCTGTGGAATAATTTAACGGATAAAAACGTGTATACAATGGCGCCAATTCTTCTGATGCTTGACGTGCGGATAACTCTGCCTTTTCATGCGCCACAATTTCAGAACCTGGTGCGATGTAAAGAATTGTGCCAATCTGACGTTTTCCTAGACTCTCAGATACCAATATAATTTCTAATGCTTGCTGCCACGGCACATCTTTTAGACCTAAGGTAATAGATCCACCCACAGAATCATTGACCACCATATTAATCCCTGCAAAATTCGCAATAATTTGCAGTGCCGCTCGTACGGTAATATCCTGTAAATTCAACGATATCTTTTTATTATTTTCAAAAACATTTCCATTAAGGCTTTGCTTCCGCACCGTGACTTTTAACGTATTACCATCTTTGACTTCTTCATAACTCATCAGTGAGTTACTTCTTAGCCTAAACTCGGCATAGGCAAACCCATTGACACCGGTAATTGAACTCAAAGGAGTTTCAAAAGAAGTAACATTCATTCTATGCGTCCACTTTTCAGCAATACTTGCCTTTTGAATTTTAATAATAACGTCATCGCCATCTTTTTTAGTGGTAACCAGTCCATGGTTTTTAGGTAACTGTATGGTCAAAACACCCGAACGATCTATCCCTTTTACAAAAGTAATCTCTTCTATCACATTATCCATTTGCTTTTGGGTCATGCCATTTGTATCCATCGCACTATCATAAGCATTATTTAAAGCAAATTGCACCGTATGTTCATCTTGCCTTAAAAGTCTGATAGTTTCCTGTTGAGATAAATCAATAATCATCCGGCTTTTTTGCTTACCTTTCATCATCGAAACACTTTCAATCAAGTTACTTTTAAGTTTATCTAAAGCGCCTTCTGGCACTTTCATTTTAACCGTTACCGGGAAATCAAACACCACCTGCTTACCTTCATTGGTCACGAAATATTTTGGTATGGTTGCCTGTTCATCAAAGCTAAAATCTAGCCCTACCGTCTTACCATTACTTTCCACTGACGTAACACCAATCAAGGCATTCGCATTGATACTATTAGACATCATCGCTAACAGTAGCGGGACACCATATTTTAAAACTCTGTGCGTCACCATTTTATTGTTCCTCTTTGTCGAGAATCATTTCCACTTTTTTCTCTTCCCATAAACCAGATGGTCCTTTTATAATTTCGGTAATAAAAACCGTATCCGCAGTGATCGCATCTATTTTCCCATTATCTTTACCGACAAAATCACCCGTCTTCACACTGTAAATATTGCGGTCGTCACCATTTTTAATCAATGCCCAATTTTGTGTGCCCTGCTGGATAATCCCCACGAATTTCATCTGCCCAATGGCATATTCTTCCAGTGGCCCTTTTACTCTATTCTCATCTGGCAGTCTTTTTAGGTTGCTTTGCGCTGCTAACTGAGAATTTGTTGCCATTGGTTTTTGAAATGGATCACGTTCACTCGGATTTATAAATAAATAAGGTTGATAGCGCTTAATTTCAGGCAAGGGTTTGATCTTTTGCGCTTTTGTATTTTTCTTAAGTTCTTGCACATACTGCTGAAGATCACTTGTTCCTTTATTCGAGCAGGCCGACAACCCAAACAAAATAACCATCAATGAGAGAACCTTAATCCATCTAGCCACGATTAACACCTTTTCCTCTGACCCCTTTCTCTGAAGGTTTTCGTTGTTCGTCTTCGTTGAGGTATCGATATGTATTTGCCTTAATCGTCATATTTAAACCATCTTCTTGCTTTGCGCCCTCTTTCCCTGATGGGCGAATGGAAAAATCATGAATCATGACAATCCGAGGGAGTGCCGAAATACCACTGATAAACTGACCGAGCTCATCATAGGTTCCCGATACTGAGATCTCGATGGGTAGCGTCGCATAAAAACTTTCCACTTTTTCAGGCATAGGACGAATAAGCCGAAAGGTTAATCCTGCTCGCACACCCACACTGGTAATATCATCCACCAACTGAGGGACTTCTTTACTATTTGGAAGCTGTTGAATCATGGATTCGTAGATCCCTTTAAGCTCTTCAATTTGCGCTTGATATTGGGGCAAACTCACTGCTTGCTTCATCTTTAATGCGACGGATGTTTTAAGCTGGCTCTCTTTTTTCTGTATGGTAGAAAGATTATCTAAAGTATTCTTTGCATAAAACCAATATCCCGCAAAAGTACAGGCTGAAAATATAATCAAAGCACTCAATGACTTAATCCAAACTGGCCAGTCAGCGACATTCGATAAATTTATTTCATTGAGTTTCAGTGCCATGTCACCTCATCTTCTTTATCTGAATTTGATCATCTTCTTCAGATTCCTTCACATCAATTTCAAGCTTAAAGTCACTAAAGCGTTGCAACTGGGAATCTTGCGTTTTAATCTCAACAAGTGTTGCTTTTTGGAGCCAATTTGCTTGATTGATCACCCGCATAAATCTTGACAACTCATTATTGGAATCACTTTTCCCAACAATGTTGATAATATCTCCATGCTCCTGCAAATCGGTAATATAAATACCTTCTGGGATAATTCTCGCAAGCTCCGTAAAAATATGAACCACTAATGGGCGTTTCTGCTGTAGCTTCTCAATAACCCTTACTCTGTCCCAAATTGATTTTTGTTCTTTCTTTAATTTATTGATGTCCTCAACTTTTTTAGCGAGTAGTGAAATTTCTTTTTGAAGATAATTATTACGAGCCTTTTGCGCATCCAACCAACCATTAAAAACGTATTGCATACCCAAGACGGCAATACCCGAAAAAACCAATCCTGCTATCAGTGCCATGATAAAGTGCTTTTTTCGTCGTATTCGATCTGACTCACGCCAAGGAATCAGATTGATGCTAATAATCATCTTAACTCGTCACGTAAGGCTAAACCTGTTGCAATCATATACCGAAATGGCTCATCCACTTGCTCACCTTTTTTAACCTTCATTCCATTAAAGGGGTCCACCGTCATCACGGTTTTATTCAGGTAAAGCGCTAATTCTTCATTCAAGTCATCCATGCCAGCTCTATCGCCATAGACCAGCACTGCTTCAATATCTTGACCGTCATTGTTGGCTGAAAATATTTGAAAGTTTCGCTTATACCACGACATGCTATCTTCAATATCACGCATTTCACTAATTTTTTCAGGAAAAGTTTGTTCTTCCGTGTAAGCGACCTCACCCTTATTTAAAATCACCACTCGCGTCATACTCAAGGAAACTTCTATAAAGGCAACACACACTTGATCTGAATATTCAAAATCAGGATGCAAAAGTAGTAGCTCACAAGCTCGAAGTAATGCAAATTGGTAAACGTCCACAATTTCAGGCGTTAATCCCGCACCAGAGATAATATCCATATAGTTATCAACAGGTTCTCGATGCGTTGCCACCAGCAAGACATCCTGCTTATTCTTTTTATTTTCAGTAGGACCCAAAATTTGAAAGTCCATTCTAACTTCATCCATACTGTATGGAATATGCTTATCGGCATCAATTGAAAGTTGCTGTTCTACAGAATCTTCATCTAAGTTATCATCTAGAGGAATAACTTTCGTCATCACATTTGCAGGCAACACCGCTACGGCTACTTTCTTCGTTTTTATTTTGTGTAAGGTGATTAATTTTTTTAGTAGCTCACTTAAAGCGACCACATCATTTATTTTAATGCCCTCAATCGCGCCCTCTGGAACTGCCCCTCTTACGGATTTTTCAAGCACATAGGCATCGCCATCCGCTCGTAATAATACCAGCTTCATGTAATCATCAGTGATCTCCATCCCAAGTACTTTTTTGGGTGCGGCGCTAATTTCAATCAGTTTTTTCTTGCCCATTTATTACAATTACTACATTTGGTTACACTTACATTATAAAGCATAGTCAAGGATAAAGTATTATGCCAAGTTTAGGGCGAAAGATATTATGGGAATTTTAGAAGAAATTTAAGCATCATAAGTGGAAGAAGAAACACCACTGTTAGAACCAATCCAATCCGTATGGAAAAATTGCCCCCTCGATTTATCTAAACGCTCATAAGTATGTGCGCCAAAATAGTCTCGTTGCGCCTGAAGAAGATTCGCAGGCAATCGAGCCGTTAGCATTCCATCGAAGAAAGCCAGGGCTGAAGAAAGCGCAGGCACTGGCACACCAGCAGAAACTGCTGTTGCCATAACACGGCGCACACTCGGCAAAGCCTTTGTCAAAATATCTTTAAAAAATGGATCAAAAATCAAGTTTTCAAGATTTGGGTTATTTTCATAGGCCTTTTTAATATCATCCAAAAACACACTGCGAATAATACACCCTTCGCGCCACATTAAGGCAATATCACCATAATTCAACGTCCAGCTGTATTCTTTTGCGGCTTCCTGCATCAACATATAACCTTGCGCATAAGAAATCACTTTCGCAAACAATAAAGCTTGCTGAATATCCGATAATAGAGCTGTCTTATCAAGACCTTTTGGATTTGGATTTGGATTTTGATTTTGATTTTGATTTTGGATACCATACAACTCAGCAGCTTTCACGCGTTCATCTTTTCGAGCGGAAAGACATCTTGCAAACACACTTTCTGCAATTAAGGTCAAAGGGATCCCTAAATCAAGCGCGGTAATACCTGTCCACTTTCCCGTTCCTTTCTGTCCTGCTGTATCTAAAATACGATCCACCACAAACCCTTCTTCATCTTTGAATCCCAAGATATTTGCCGTAATTTCGATTAAATAACTTTCAAGCTCAGTTTTATTCCAAGCATTAAATATGTCCGCTTGAGCTTGATTATCCATCCCAAGTAGATCACTCATCATTTGATACGCTTCACAGATCAGCTGCATATCACCGTATTCTATACCATTATGCACCATCTTCACAAAATGCCCTGCGCCGCCATCGCCAACCCATTCACAACAAGGCTCACCTAAAGGTGTTTTCGCTGAGATCGCTTGAAATATTGGCTTCACATATTGCCAAGCCTCAGGCATTCCGCCAGGCATGATAGAAGGTCCAAAACGCGCACCCTCTTCTCCCCCTGAAACCCCTGTGCCAATATAAAGAATACCCTGTTTATTTAACGCATCTACTCGGCGTTGTGTATCGGGGAAATTAGAGTTCCCACCATCAATAATAATATCACCTTGCTCCAAATGCGGTACGATTTGCGCAATAAAATGATCCACCACTTCACCCGCTTTCACCATTAACATTACTTTACGAGGCTTGCTTAATTTTGAAACCATCTCTTCAACAGAATAAGCACCAACAATATTCGTATCTTTTGCTCCACCCTGTAAGAAATCATCCACCTTTGAAGTAGTACGGTTATAAGCCACCACTTTGAACCCATGATCATTCATATTCAATATAAGGTTTTGACCCATAACGGCCAAGCCAACAACGGCAATATCTGCTTTTGACATTTAAAAAATCCCCTAAGATAATAATTCGTAACAATACTAAGGTAAATTCAGCGATAGTTCAAAGTCCATCCCATCTTTTTCACCCGTCATATGATTTAAATTCAAAAAGTTAGCGTAAATTCATTGCCAGAATCATAAAAATAGGCTAAAACCCAGCACTAGTAGTCATATTTTTATAACGAGTTACAGTATGAGCAAAAATTTGGTCATTGTGGAATCGCCCGCCAAATCAAAGACAATTAAAAAATATCTTGGCAAAGATTTTGAAGTACTTGCTTCTTACGGACATGTACGAGATCTTGTTTCCAAAGATGGTTCTGTTGACCCCGACAAAAATTTTGCGATGAAGTACAAAAATATTGAACGCAATAAGAAACATATTGATGCCATTAAAGCTGCTGCAAAAAAAGCAGACACCATCTATCTTGCTGCCGATCCAGATAGAGAGGGAGAAGCTATTTCATGGAATGTGCTAGAAATATTAAAGCGCTCTCGCATCCTTAAAGATAAAGCAGTTAAACGTATTGCATTTAATGAAATCACCAAATCAGCCGTGACCTATGCCGTCGAAAACCCTCGTGAAATTTCCATGGATCTCGTCAATGCACAGCAAGCTCGCCTTGCACTGGACTACTTGGTCGGATTTAACTTATCTCCCGTACTGTGGAAAAAAATCCGTTACGGCTTATCTGCAGGACGCGTACAATCACCTGCTCTACGCCTCATCGTTGAAAGGGAAGAAGAAATTGAAGCCTTTAAGGTAAAAGAATACTGGAGCATTCACGCAGATCTGAAAGAGAAAAGAAGAACTTTCTCTGCAAAACTTCATACCTACAATGGTGAAAAGCTAAATCAGTTTGATCTTAATAATGAAGCAGATGCACAAAATGCCGTTAATGTCATCATCAAGGATGCCGATGGTGAGCTGATCGTTTCAAAAATAGACAAGAAACAAAAAAGACGAAACCCAGCTGCCCCTTTCATTACCTCAACACTCCAACAAGAAGCTGCCCGTAAAGATGGGTTTACAGCGAAAAAAACCATGATGGTCGCACAGCAATTATATGAAGGGATTAATTTGGGCAGTGAAGCAGTAGGCTTGATTACTTATATGCGAACAGATTCCGTGAATCTTTCTCAAGACGCCATTACTGAAATTCGCAGTTTTATTACCAAGGAGTACGGTGCAAATAACGTGCCAAAATCTCCTCGCATTTATAAAACGAAATCAAAGAACGCTCAGGAAGCGCATGAGGCTATTCGCCCTTCTTCCGTTTTACGGAAACCGATTGATATTAAATCACATTTAACTGCTGACCAATTAAAGCTCTATACCGTTATTTGGAAGCGCGCTGTGGCATCACAAATGATACATGCCACAATGGATACCGTCTCTATTGACCTTATTACAGAAAATGAAAAGCATCTTTTTAAAGCCTCAGGTTCTGTGATTAAAAACCCTGGATTTTTGAGCCTCTATCAAGAAACGGTGGATGAAGATAAAAAAGATTCCGATGATGAAAATAGCAAACAGCTACCGGTACTAGAAGAAAAACAAAAAGTCAAAGTATCTGATATTTTACCAAAACAGCATTTTACTGAGCCACCACCACGCTATTCTGAGGCATCTTTAGTGAAATCACTGGAAGAGCTTGGCATTGGCCGCCCTTCCACCTACGCCTCTATTATTTCAACGCTTCAAGCCCGAGAATATGTAGAGTTAATTACCAAACGTTTTCATCCAACAGATGTGGGACGTGTTGTGAGCAAATTCCTGACTGAATTCTTTACGAAATATGTGGAATATACTTTTACCTCAAAGCTTGAAGATGAGCTTGATGCGGTGTCAAATGGCAAAAAAGAATGGCTTAAAGTTATGGAAAACTTTTGGAAACCTTTCCACACACTTGTTGAAAAAGTAGATGGAAGTGTCAAGAAAAGTGACGTTACCAGCGAAAAATTAGATGAGGAGTGCCCTGAGTGTAAAAACCCACTCAACATTAAACTCGGGCGACGAGGAAAATTCATTGCTTGCACTAATTATCCTGAGTGTAAATTTACCCGCGCGATTAAGTCAGATGGTGCGGAAGATGAAAAAGCAGAACCTGAAGTCGTTCAAGACTGCAAATGCCCTGCCTGTGAATCTGATCTACATATTAAACAAGGGCGTTATGGCAAATTTATTGGCTGCTCAAATTATCCCACTTGTAAGCATATGGAGCCTTTAGTCAAACCCATAGATACGGGTGTGCAATGCCCTCAGTGTAAGTCACATAATATCATGGAGAAAAAATCACGTAAGGGTAAAACTTTCTTTGCCTGTGCTGGCTGGCCAAAGTGTAAATACCCACTGTGGTATAGACCTCTAGCAGAACAATGCCCTAAATGTGATTGGCCTATTTTAATGCATAAAAACACCAAGAAATTTGGTGAACAAAAAGTATGCCCTCAGGAAGACTGTGACTATAGTTTAGACTTGGAGAAGAAAGAGGAGTCGAAATAAAAGATTTCAAAATCACATCATTATAAATAATCGGGAGAAAGAAATGTATTCACAGTCAATGAGCATAAAAGAAGAACATATTGATTTTCAAGGAATCTTAGATGGTTTGTATTATCCATTTTATATGGAAACAGTTCGACATGACTTTATGCGAGACGTCTATGGTATCGACATTGTAGAAGCTGCTAAAAATGGAAACCTATATGTCTTAGCGTCCTTTGAATTAAAATTTAAACGGTCGTTGAAACAAGATGAGAAAATCGAAGTTACATGTGAATTTAAACCTATAAGTGCCATTAAGTTTGGTTTCCACCAGAAGATTATTTGTGATGGCAAAGTCTGTGCCGAAGCTGACTTTATTGCAACATGCGTTCCTGCAGCTGGAGGTCGCCCATTTATTCCAGAGGAAGTAAAACAAGCATTACTGGATCTTGGCTCTAATTAAGAATCCAGCTTACTCAAAATCCCTTCTTTTGAAATCCCCACATCTGCCAGCATATCACCATGAACCCCATGATCTTGATAATAGTCTGGCAAACCAATATTTCTCACCTTCAAGTTTTGAAGTAAATCATTTTCAATTAGAAACTCATTTACCGCAGAACCTGCACCCCCTTTAACCGCATTTTCTTCAATAGTAATAAGACATCGATGTGATTTCGCTATCTCAGAAATTAAAGCTTCATCCAATGGTTTCACAAAACGCATGTCCACCACCGTCGCATTTATTTCCTTCGCGGCTTCCAAGGCATATTTCAAAACCGTGCCAAAAGCAAGAATCGCAACGCTTTCGCCTTGGCGCACAACTCGCCCTTTCCCAAGCTGTAAGTCCAACTCGGAAGACACCTCTGCGCCCACACCCACACCACGTGGATAACGAACCGCTGCAGGGCCTTGATGAGCATATCCCAGCTCAAACATATGATAGCACTCATTTTCGTCACTCGGCGTCATGACAAGCGTGTTAGGCAGGCATCTCATAAAACTTAAGTCAAAGCTTCCCGCATGGGTGGGCCCATCTGCGCCCACAAGACCTGCTCGATCAATGGCATACAGAACATCCAAATTTTGGATGCTCACATCATGAATTACTTGATCATAAGCACGTTGCAAAAAAGTGGAGTATATTGCAACCACAGGTTTATAGCCCTCACACGCCATGCCTGCGGCTAAAGTCACGGCATGTTGCTCAGCAATCGCCGCATCAAAATAACGCTCTGGGAACTCTTTTGAAAATTGAACAAGATCAGAACCTTCTCTCATCGCTGGCGTAATCCCAACTAATTTTGCATCTTTTTTTGCTCGATCACACATCCAACGACCAAAGATATTTGAAAAAGTGGGTTTGGGCTTATCTGATGCTATCTTTATCTCTGCGGTATGGAATTTTGGGCCCACATGATGAAACTTAATTGGATCACTTTCAGCAAGCGCATACCCTTTGCCTTTTTTCGTCACAATATGCAATAAACGAGGGCCTTTATGCGTTTTAAGGTTTTCCATTGCTTCAACGAGCACCTCAATATCATGCCCATCAACAGGACCCACATAGTAAAACCCCAAGGCTTCAAAAAGATTCCCAGGCATAATCATGCCTTTTGCTTGTGCTTCAAACTTTTTAGCAAGCTCCCATGCTGCTGGCAATTTCTTTAAAAATTTCTTACTCCCTTCACGCAAGCTCGTATAAACAGATCCCGATAGCATTTTGGCAAAATAATTACTCAGTGCACCCACATTTTCAGAAATTGACATATCATTATCATTCAGCACCACCAACATATCTGAATGCATACCACCAGCATGGTTTAAGGCTTCAAATGCCATTCCACCTGTCATCGCGCCATCACCGATGACCGCAACAGTACGACGGTCTTCTTTCTTTAACTTAATGGCTTCACTCATCCCTAAAGCCGCACTAATCGATGTGCTAGAGTGTCCTACACCAAATGTATCATACTCACTTTCTGAACGTCGAGGAAAGCCAGAAATGCATCCTGGTTTTTTGATTGTATTAAGTTGATCTTTTCTACCCGTTAAAATTTTATGGATATAGGCCTGATGCCCCACATCCCAAACGATATTATCACTAGGCGTATCATAAACGTAATGCAAGGAAATTGATAACTCTAAAGCACCTAAACTACTCGCAAAATGACCACCAGAGACATCCAGAGAATTCACCAAAAACGCTCTAATTTCCTTTGCTAACTCAGGCAATTTATCTTTTGGAAGTTTTTTCAAATCATCTGGATAACATATTTTATCCAATAATGGATAACTCTTTGATGTGCTTTTGGTTTGCGTTGACCCCATTACTTATGTGAATCCTAAAATCAATACTGTTGGCTATTATCCTCTTATGAATGCATTTACACAAGCCTAAGATTTACCGTTTATTTTTCAGGCAAATAAACTCTAGTGGTATTTCTCAAAATTCAAGCCATCATATAATTCAAAACTTAAATCTTTTCCGAATGAGGCCTGTTCTGGGCGCATATTTACCATCACACTGGATATGGACTTAAACTCAGAGCTCAACTTACAATAAAGCGCACTAAGCGATGGCATGATCAGTGATAAGCTTTCCATTAATTGAGCATAAGCGGTTCGCCCTAGGTCAATAAAATAATGGCTTGATACTTGTTTTTTCATGGCTCTATGTGGGAAAAGCCCCGCATGAATCAAGCATTGATCTGCCACAATCTGCATTTTGGTATTCTGGTTTTTCTCGGGCAACTCCAATGCTTTTAGATACTCTAAGCTTAAAATAACTTCTGCTAAATTTGTACGGCACATATGACGCATCAACATCATGACTACATAGGCCTCCACCTCATGATCCAAAACGATCTTGGCATCTTTTTGTGCCAATAAAATCAGCTCATGCCAGTGTGCAGCTTGTGTTTGATGTGTAATAATATTTGCCATATAGCCCACTATCTCCTGTAAGAATAAATATTGCTTCTTACTGTATAAGTATGGCTTAAATTTTTGAGAGTGCAAAATCTGAAAGAGATTGTCCTTCAAGACGATAACCTATCCACTCACTTTGAGCTATTGCACCGATAGACTCATAGAATTTTATTACTGGCTCATTCCAGTCTAGAACGCTCCATTCAAACCTTCCATAATTGTTTTCAACGGCTATTTCAGCCAAATATTTTAGAAGTCTCTTTCCTGCCCCTGCACCGCGATAATTTGGAGATATATATAGGTCTTCCAAATACAACCCATTTTTACCAAGCCAAGTAGAGAAGTTTAAAAAATATACGGCAAGACCAATCTGTTTATTATCAGAAGTACAAATTACAGCTTTAGTCGTTGCGTTTTTACAGAATAAATTGTTTTCGATATCTTCAACTGTTGCAATAACTTCATCTTCTGCTTTTTCAAATATTGCAAGCTCTTTGGTAAATCCCAAGATTAAACTTGCGTCTTCAATTATAATACTCCATGAAATACTAACAAGATTTTCTGAATACAAGTTCCGATAAAGTGCTTAAAATAGTGAGAACAGAATTGTATAAATGAACTATATACCTAAACCAACGTTGCACATAAGGAATAAAATGAAAAAACCAATACTAATAATAACACTTTTGCTTGCAGCAATATCTTTATGTGGTTGTTTTGATAAACACAATGGGGATCAAACAATAGACTCTTTTAAAGGGCATAATTATATACCTAAAATGCAAAAAGAGATTTATTTTTCTTATCTTAAAGGAATCAATAAAATTTCAGAAACACAATATATTATTTTAAATAACAAAATTAATTTTTCTAAAATGTTTACAGCCAACGAGTTTCAATCTAAAACTCTATTAGATTCATATGTTAAAAAAAGCATGGAATCAACTTTGAATTCTATAAAAAAATCACCTAAAACATTTAGTTATACAATAAAATTTCTAGTTGATGCTAGAAAATATGATTTCAAACAAAAAGGATTTAGAGTTGAAGGTTTACATGCCAATGAACTAGATAGTTTTATCCAATATAATGATGATTACAAATTTAAAGATTTCCCATTATATAAAGGAGCATTTCTTTATCTCGATCCATTAAACATAACATCATATGAACTGCGTATGGCTCGTTTTTATATGCCATATTTATCCTCTCTACAAAGGTCATTCGAGAATTTGGATTATGAAGAAATAAAACAATATAACATATCACATAAAAAAGATAAGTTTCCTATAGAAGTAGGTGCAGGTGAAACTTATATTAGCTATATTCCAGATCATGGCTACGTACATGTTTATGATAAAGACGTTACCCCAATAACAACTGCACCTTTAATAATATGGAACATAAGCCCATTATTTAAAGACAAATATATTACTGGAATGAACGGAGCAGAAACCGTATATATTCCAATGAATGAGCAAAAATCTTCTAAAATAATTGGTAAAAGTAAATCACTAATTAGATTTTTTAATTCTCAAATCAAAATTACTTTAAACCCATCTAAAGATTGCTTTTCAATTGATAAACTATATAACCCTGTGTCTAACAAATATATAAAAATAGCCCGTGATATAGGCTATGATCCAGAATATAATCACACTTTCTTTAATGGTGGCTCATATCAAATTGTTTGCAGTCCGCATTTCTCAAAGACTGAGATCCAGAATATGATCACACTTTAAATGTGTACTTTTGATTTGGCACTTTATACCTATATTTCTGGGTGGACAAGTGTCCCAAATTCTAGGAGTAGGTCAATAGGTGATGTGGCTCATACTGGTACACCAACAACCAAAAAAGATAATGATAAACCGGCACTTAGACCAATTAGGCATATAGAATACCAAATGGCCACGGTGGATAATCTTAAAAAATGGTATGACTATTATGGTTTGGATTTAGAAGTCTGTACAGATCAGAACACTGACGTGCTTGGCTTGGTTTTAGATTATCTAAAACCAAATCATAAAATAATCAAGAAACTTTGTATTAAAATAATATATTGGCTAATATACAGCTTTGTGTTTATTCGAATTTAATATGAAGATTACCATTTATATAGGATTAAAATGTTTTCATCATTGAAGCGTATGCCTTCTTCTATTTATATTGTATTGTTTGGGTCTTTAGCAACTCGAACAATATATTTTATGTTATGGCCATTTATGGCGATTATATTTTATCAGAAGTTTGATTTATCGATTATTATGACAGGCACGATTTTAGGCATAGCAACTTTGTTGTCTATTACTTTTAGCGTTTATAGTGGCAATTTATCAGATAAAATCGGTAGAAGACCCATCTTGATTACTGGTCTATTGATTGTGTTCTTTAGTTTTATCCCCCTAATTTTTCTGCAGAGTTTCCCCTTTTATTTGGTACTTTCGGTAGGTGTATCGATAGGCAAAGGACTTATTGAGACCGTATTTAAAGCAATAATTTCAGACGGTATTCAAGATGCTGAAATTAAAAAACAAGCATTTTATTGGCAGTATTTTTGTATAAATATTGGTGGTGCAGTTGGGCCTTTGCTAGGTGTTAGCTTCACATTATATTTCCCAAGAATAACATTTACAGTGTTAGCAATAATTTATCTAATCTATTTAGTAATATGTTTTCGTGCATTTAACCAAGAGCGTAAAAAACTTTCTGGTGACCATTACTCACTTATAAGATCTCTATCAATTATAAAAAAAGATAGTTCTTTTATGTTGCTCATTATTGCGTATATTATAATTATATTAGTTTTTGGCCAATTAGACTCAACACTAGCCCAATATTTTTCACGTGAAAATATACCAGCCTTAGTTAATTTGTTTAGTTATCTTATCGCTATTAATTGTACAGTAGTTGTTTTGTTTCAATTCCCTTTTTTAAAATTTGTTTCTAAATTTTCTGATAATGTTCAGGTCTATTTAGGTATTATTTTATTAGCAATAGCTCAAATCATCTTCTCACTAACACCTACTTTATTTTATCTTGGCTGGATTGCTGGTATTATTGTCCTAAGCTTTGGTGAAATTATTTTGTTCTCAGTAGTGAATGTTCAGATTGATAAGCTTGCCCCTGATAATTTGAAGGGAGCATATTTTGGTGCATCTAGTATGTACATGTTAGGATTAGTGTTAGCGCCCTATATCGGTGGTGTTTTATTACAACTGTCAGGGCGTACAATGCTTTATTCTGTTATGACACTAATGTGTTTTGTCATATTTGTGGCGTACAAATGGGCGATGACGCATCATGATAGACACTTAAGGGCACCGTCAACTTAACTTCTAATATTTTAATTATGTTATCCTTACAATTAAATGGTGGCTCATATCGAATTGTTTGCAGTCCGCATTTCTCAAAACCAGTATAGATCGAAAAATCATACAGCTATAGGTTGGCGTGGTACAACGATTGTTAAACCACGGTATTCAGCTCAATCAATCGGGCATTTAATTTTTCCGTTTCCCCTAATTGACCTATTTTAATTAATGCATTGGTTCGTTCAATACTCCCACCTGAACACAACGCATCTTTTAATCCTACGGCTGAGAAATTCACATCAATAGGTTGATGCTCTAATTCTTTTTCTGCTCCGTTGATTATGCGTACATGAGCTTCGTGGGGTAATAAGCCCTTAGTATAACAATCATTTGCCAATTCAATTTTTTCGAGTGGTGACCTACCCTTAAAATCTATCCCTGATCGAGCCAAATCACCAGTCCATGATTTATCAGCATCTAATAGAACAGATACCGCATTTACCCTAGCGCCTTGAGCACAAACTTCCTGTCTTTCACTAACCGCAGCTAAATTGCCCATTGCCTTATTTAAAAATTCGGCTTTTCCCTTATCGTACTGTTCGACAAATTCAGGACTTTTCCTGAAGTATGATAACAATGTAACTCGTGTTATTCCAAGAATAGAGGCTACGTGACCGTCTGAGTTGGTTGAAGCTCTTGCTTTCCTAACTCTTTTGACCGCGTAGGTAAAACGCTCTTGGCTCACATCGAACGGAGGTTTTTTATAGCCAATTTCTTTGTCTTCAAAATCCACGATACATTACCTTGGTTTGGTTTTTCATAGTTGTTTGTTTATTATACCATCAAGAGTACAGTGATTCGATTTTGGCAGGAGCCAAAATCTATTATGAACGACCGAGCAACACAAAACAAAAATGCCTCTTATTCTCTCTCTTGAAGGAGTTAAATTAATTCTTGATGACTGAGTAGAGCATAACTGGTGCTACGCCCTGAGGCGGCCTCTTGTCGAAGAACGCCATACTCGATAAGTTTTCTAATATCACGTAAAGCCGTATCATGGGAGCATTTTGCAAGCTTCGCATATTTACTAGTGGTTAATTTCCCCTGAAAATTTTCTAATAACCGATTCATCACTTTGCGTTGACGCGTGTTAATAGAGTATTGATTGAGCATACTCCAAATATGCGTTTTATATAAGACGTTGTCTAAAAGAAGGCTTGCATCTAATATTGCTCTACCGAGACAGCTTAAAAACCATTCAAGCCATGAGGTAATATCGAGCCGACCTTTTTGGCTTGACTCTAACATTTTATAATAGTCTTTTCTTTCTTTTTCAATTTGAGAAGACATACTATAAAAACGCTGTGAAACGCCATCAGACAACGCTAGGCACATGTCCGAAATGGCTCTCGCTATCCTACCGTTACCATCCTCAAAAGGATGAATAGTGACAAACCAAAAATGAGAAACCCCAGCTTTAATGACAAGGTCAACCCCTTTTGCGTGCTCAAACCAATCTAGGAAAGCAACCATTTCAGCATGCAAGCGACTGGCTTCTGGCGCTTCAAAGTGAACCTTTTCTCTGCCCATAGGACCGGAAACCACCTGCATTGGACCTGCTTCTTCTGGTCGCCATGCGCCAACCTTAATGTGTTTTAGTCCACTTCTTTGTGTTGGAAACAAGGCATTGTGCCAAGAAAACAACCGTGTTTCTGTCAAGGATTTTTGATGCTTTTGGGTCGCATCTAGCATCATTTCAACAATACCATCAATATGGCGATCTGCTTGTGGTAGTCCGACTATATCAAGCCCTAACCTTTGTGCGACAGATGACCTGACTTGCTCCTTGTCTAACTGCTCGCCTTCAATTTCACTTGACTTGACAATATTCATTGTGAGCATTTCAAGGTTTGCTTCTACTTTGACATCAAAGCCAAGCGCACTCATACGCCCAAGATAAAAGCCTTGTTTATTTCTGATGTCTATAAGTAGAGGGGTTAGTGCCTCACTATCCCAGTGAAGGTCAGGCCATTGATGGTGTTCATGTATATATTTCATTATCTACGCACTCCTTGCGTTAATACTAGCGTTTAATCAACGCAGAATCAAATATTCAACGCAAAACGTAGTGAGATAAATCAACTCTCTTCAATTTTTTCAGACTTAAACCTTTCCATCACATCATCCTTATGCTGCCAAATATTATTCACCAGCCCACGAATATACTGCACAAAATCGGCACATTGCATATTACCGTGCATTTGTTTTGTAATGGGAATATAACGTATATCAATCTTGATATTTTTAATGCGCCCACTTAAATAATCCCACATGGTCATATATTTGCTAGGATAATAAATCGTCACATCAATAATGGAATCCATCTTTTCACCCATAACATTCATCACCAAAGAAACACCACCTGCTCTTGGTTTTAATAAATTTTTATAGGGAGATTCTTGTTTCTTCGCTTTTGCAGCTGTAAAACGTGTGCCTTCCGAAAAATTCACCAAGGTCAAAGGCATGTGTTTAAACTTTTCACAGGCCTTACGAGTAGCCTCCATATCTTTCCCTTGTTTCTCAGGATGCTTTTTTAGATAAGCCTTTGAATATCGTTTCATAAAAGGGAAATCCATTGCCCACCAAGCTAATCCTAAAATAGGTACCCATTTCAATTCATTTTTCAAAAAGAACTTTGCAAACGATATTTTACCTAAAAAGATATTTTCAAGAACCATAATATCCATCCAGCTTTGATGATTTACCATCAAAAGATAAGAGTCATCTTTTTTCATTTCCTCCAAACCTTGCACTTCAAATTTGGTAGGAAGTAATAAAGCCGCCCCATGTGTATTGACGTACATCCACCCAGTCGCAATCACTTCTAATAAACTCCCGCAAAATTTTTGTAATGATTCAAAAGGGATCAGTTTAACCAATGCAATAATGATAATGGGTATAAATACCACCACACTACTAATACAGAGTAATACCAATACAAAAATCCCTCGCAAAATTTCCAACCCTTTCGCCATACCAATCACCCTATTAAATCTTTAGTTGAACATAATGCTATCGGCTCTTCACCCAAGTCGCTACCTTCATTTCACCATTGTGATAGAAGTCGAACCAGATCGCACCATTATATGCTGTATTATAGCTTAAAATACCTTGATTGTAATACCGTCGTTGCACCTTCATCGCTGGGTGATGATAACGATTTTCAAATCCTGCGGCATACAAAACATACTCTGGATCTACCGCTTTAATAAACGTAGCCATCGAGGAGCTATTACTGCCATGATGTGGCGCGACAATAACCGTTGATGCAAGTTGCCCATAATGATAATCCATCAAATAATATTCCATCGGCCTTTCAATATCACCCGGTAATAAAATACTTTGTGCCCCCAAACGGATTTTAAGCACACATGACGTATCATTTTTTCACCGACTCACTTCTTTGGGATTTGCAGGATTTGCAGGATTTAAGAACTCAAAATAAATGTTAGCTCAAATGACACAACAACATACAATCACATTACCATCATTAAACATCTGGGTTGCTCTAAAAAAAATTGGAAGGCTGCCAATAATTTTGGTGAAGTTCAAGCTAACGCCCTTTACCCTAGATAAAAATATTAAAATAGACAAATCATTTCATCAGTACTATTAATATTAGCTGGAAATACATTTGCTAACAATGTCCACACTACGCATCCTATTTATGCATTAAATGATTCTAGTGCAAGTAAACCTTGGTTTGTGGGTGTGATTAGTATTCTCATGAGAATGAACGGTCATTCGCATACTAACAACCCCCAACAATTGAAAAGCAGCACAAAAGATCGGCATTAGTTTAGAGAAGATAAAGCTAGCTTTGGCAACATTGCCAGACAACCCTTCTGAACCACTTTCACAAATATCTATATAACGATACCCGAAATAAAAATACTCACGGCATACAATAAAATAATGGCAACCAACGATGAAAAATCTATTCCGCCCATGGGTGGTATATAGCGTTTAAATGGACGTAACACAGGCTCCGTTAATTGATATAAAACGACTGTCATCGGATTATATGCCCCCGGTTGTGCGAACCAACTGGATATTGCCTGAATAATAATGGCATACATATAGACTTTCAATAAAAGCAAAAATAAATCTTTAATCGCCCATAAGATAATAAAATGCGTGATAGGGAAATCATTCATCCAACTTAATAATGCAATCTCCCCCACTTGAATCACAAACATCAACAGCACTGCTGCCATATCAAGTCCGAAAAAACCAGGAATGATCCTACGTAATGGGATCAAAGGCGGATTGGTGATTTTCATTAAAAATTGGCAAATTGGGTTATAAAAATCCGCCTTCACCCACTGCAATAAAAACCGCAACATCACGGCGGCAAGATATAAACTGAAAATTATACTGACTAAAAAGCTACCCGTACTAAGTGCTGCACCCGTCATGAATGTCCCTTATTAAAACGCAATATTATTTGTTTGTTATTTGAGGTGCTTGTGAAAACAGCCCAGATAATTCTTTGCCACGTTTTACATTATTCAACATGGCCTGCTCCATCATATCACGGATACCTGATTTTTCTAGCGTACTCACTGCCGCTTCGGTAATTCCACCTTTTGAAGTCACCTTTAAACGTAACTTTTCCACGCTATCTGGAGACTCTAGCGCCATTCTCGCAGCACCATAAGCAGTTTGAGTGGTCAAAAGCTTTGCTTGCTTCTCACTTAAGCCTAATTTGATCGCCACATCCGACATAATCTCCATCATCAGAAAAAAGTAAGCGGGTCCTGAACCCGATAGCGCCCCAACCACATCCATTTGATGCTCTTCTTTTACCCAAACAGCAACACCAGAAGCACGCATAATATGCTCGGTTAAATTCTTCTGTTGCTCTGCTAAATGCTCATTCGCAAACATGCCACTCGCGCCACATTGTAACAACGCAGGGGTATTGGGCATCACTCTCACAATGGCCGTTTTTTCGCCAAACCATTGAGATAATTGCTGCATATCAACGCCCGCACAAATAGAGAGCACCAATGGCTGCTTTCGCTTAATTTGTTTCCCAATGGCTTCTACCACAGAGGGCAATGCCTGAGGCTTAACTGCTAATATGATCACACTACAGTTCTCAACCAATTCCACTTGATCCTTGCAACCGAACACGCCATAAGCCTGCTGAAACACATCCAATTTTTCTTGATTCTTATCACAAATCCATATTTTTTTGGCATTAAAACCACTACCGACCAAACCTGAAACCATGCTTCTTGCCATGTTCCCACCGCCAATAAAACCGATTGTTGCTTGTCGCATCTAAAACTCCGAAGACCTATTTATAGTTAGTTAAATATCATGGGGGTTATACCACATATTTCAAGCGAAAATCGTTATTTCTCAGATATGCCCCTAATAAAGAAAATCATGACCGACATTGTAAATATTGCCGCGATAAGCAGTAGCAACCCTATTGCACTCTGATTCACCATTCCCACACTAGCAACAATCACACTGAACACCAACATTCAAAACTCAAACCTACACTTTCAACACCTAAGCCATCTCAGTGTAATCTATGGGCACGTTGACAGTGTGTTTTATGATAATTGTTGTGGGTATAAATTATGACGGAATAATTCTCAACGAGAGCAAAACCTACATTTCCTATTTTGTGATTCAAAATGAGAGGAAATAACAATATTGAATGTTACACACACCAAGGAAACATCAAACCATATCGCCAAAAAAGGAAATCAGTGGGTGTGTTTTTAACCTATGTCTACTTAACACCTATCTTAAGTTCTTCTTGTACCTCAACCACCACTTCTTTCTGAACCTTTAAAAATTTATAATACGAAAACCTACTAACACTATATGTTTTTAATAATAAGCTAATACTAATTTCATCATTTTCTGTTGGCTATGAGGTATGGCGTAATTATCGACTATTAAGAAGTGAAAAATTTGGACAGAAATTAGCTCACAGAGATTCGCTAGGTGTTATGCGCTTGTTATTTCTCTTAGGAAGATATGAGCATCATACTCATCCTTACGCTCTATGATTTTCCCATTATTAATTTTAAAAAAACTTTTTCCTTTATTTATAAAAGTTTTTTTAGTCGGCATATATCCTCTAAACTCTCCAGAATGTGTAAGCGTAGTCGTCCACTCACATACTACAACATTATTTTCGACATATAATTTATCACAAACAACTTTCATATCAGGAAATCCCATATACCATTCTTTAACTCTCTCCTGTAAGAGCTTAGTGCCTGAATATTCTAAATAACCTGTTGAACAATATATTTTAATATTCTGGTCGCAAAAATCATCAATAGTATTTAGATCTTTATTATCCCATAATCGCATATAATACTTTCTAATTAGCGCTATATTGCCATGCATCTTTCTTACCTTAAAGGATATTAGCTTGTTTTGTTACTATAAACTATACTCCGCCGTGTGCCAGAAACCAATCATTAGACGTGTTAAACATTTGTCACCCACTTATAGTCACAAATAAATCCATGTCAACTAAAGGCATTGGATCTTTGTGCCAAATTGTAGATTCCTGTTGAGTAAATGGTAATTGCGTATTGCTCGGTCGCTCATAATAGATTGATGCATCCATGCCAAAATCGAATCGCACACCGCGGGGAGATTAATAAGGCTTCGAGCGCCCACCTCCGTACCGATCGTCCAAAAAACAAGGCTATAGTCTTGTTTTTGAACACCACTACTGCGTATATG
>Ga0302132_10000017_pt1 | contig 78883 bp, 62 predicted proteins | sample CB9_321_MG_FD_203113 | JGI IMG/M metagenome (GOLD analysis project Ga0302132, IMG submission 203113) | Marine microbial communities from Western Arctic Ocean, Canada - CB9_32.1 | ecosystem: Environmental > Aquatic > Marine > Oceanic | place: Canada: Western Arctic Ocean | collected 2017-09-19
TTGGCCCATTTGCCGGGGTCTGGGCAGACAAGTATAGCCGTAAAAAGTTGTTGGTCTTTGTGTGGATAGTATCTTGTGTTTGTTCAATTATTTTGGGCGTGCTTGTTATGGCCAATATCAAAGATGTTTGGTTAATTCTTTTACTCACGGCAATAATTGGATCAAGCATGCCGATTGTTTTTGTTTGCAGCCAGACATACATATACGACATTGTCGGTCCATCTAATGCATTAAATGGAATCTCTCTTTGGTCCCTAGGGTTAAGGTTGGTTGGTGCTGCAGGGGCAATAGTTGGGGGATTCATAATTGAATCCTCTGGCATATACGTGGCCATATTCATAGCCGCCATAGCGTATGGGCTTTCATGTATTACGATTAGCGCAATAAAACACGTTGAACAGCCTGGCATTTTAGATGACTCATCTGTATTTGCAAACTTAAAATCTGGGCTTAGCGTAATTAAGGGTTCAGGCTTATTAATTGGGGTAGTCATATTAGCCATAACTGCAGAAGCTTTTGGCTATGGTGTAACCGCTATCTTTCCCATATTGGCAGACGTAGGTGTTTTTGGCGTAGGGGCTCTTGGTTTAGGAATAATGAATGGGGCTTTTGGGGTCGGCGGGGTTTTGGGCTCAATCATTTTGGCATCATTAAGAACCTTAGATCGCCTTGGTGTGCTTTTGGTTACAGCTTTAATGATTTGTGGACTGCTGTTGCTAGCTTTATCTTTATCAAATTATTTTTATATAACAGTGCTGATAATTGGTGGACTAGGTCTAGTAATGGCTAGTTATGACACGTTATCAATCCTGATCATACAGCGCACTGCTCCTGAAGGTATGCGTGGAAGGCTTACAGGCGTTCTGGTTTTGACTTTTGGCATAGGCCCTGCTGGCCATGTCGCCTTAGGGGTTATAACTTCAGCAATTGGTCCTGCTTTAGCAATCGGAACAAGTGCCGTAATTGTGATTTCAATTACATTGCTCACTTTTTTTATTATCAAAAAACTGCGCTCAATGTAATCTTGATGTATGATTTTGGCATTATGTTTAAATTCATTATTTTATCTATATTAATTTGTACCTTAATGGTTGGAGTTGCGTGCGGAGGATCCGCTACAACAGAAAAGAGCGCGGGCCAAGACAGTAGTAATCTCGCTGAATCTGTAGAAGATTCTGTAGAAGATTCTCAATATGGCGGCGTCTTTTTTACTATTGCCGAGGGTGAAATGAGCGATCGGCGTAAAGACCACGTTGTTTTGTTAATGCCTGACGGCAAAGTAATGGTAGTAGGTGGGCGCTCTAGTAGCGCCACTCAGCAAAGGGTGCCTCGCTTGAAATCAGCGGAACTATATGATCCGACTACTGAAGAGTGGACCTACTTGGCTGAAATGATTAACACGCTATCAGCTGCTGGTAGAGAAAGTCCCGCAGGTAGTGTCTTAAAAGATGGTCGTGTTTTCATGACCGGAGGGCAAAACAGCAGTAATGACCCTCTCAAAACATCTGAACTGTATGACCTAAAAACCGACACATGGACAAAGGGGCCGAAACTCCTTTCCTGGATACAAAGACATACCCACACATTATTAGACGACGGTAGGGTAATAATTATAGGCGGTACAGACGACCTTTCTCAGCTAAAAAAGACAGCCGTTTTTGACCCCGCAACTGACACGATAACAAAAGTTGCCGAGATGACTACAGGAAGGTCTAATCATACTGCTACATTGTTGCTTGATGGTCGTATTTTAGTTGCTGGCGGAGGCAAGCGAGAGCTTTCAGATGCTACAGACACAGCTGAGGTATATGACCCTGAAACTGATACATGGACATCTGCTGGCCGAATGAACGAAGCTAGGCTATCCCATACAGCGCACCTTCTGCCTGACGGCAAAGTACTTGTAACTGGAAGTAAAGGGAAGCTTGCATCAACGGAAGTATATGACCCTGAAACAAATTCCTGGTATACCACCTGCCCAATGATGACCGGACGCTCCGATCATTCTGGGTCACTTTTGATCGACGGTCGTGTTTTTGTGACCGGAGGTGAAGGAAACATAGCTTCAACTGAAATATATGATCCATGGACCGGTGAATGGTCTTCAGGCCCCAAGCTAAATGTTTCCCGAAACAGACACCGGCAGATAACAATGCAAGACGGTTCTGTGCTTATAACAGGAGGCCAAGGACCTGAAAAAATGTCCGTAGTGGTCGAATACTTTAAACCAGACCCTATAACTTCACAGGACAGCCCGTCTAAATTAGGCTGTGGCGGAAGTTTGGTTGTGAAAGAAACCACGGACGAAGATGAATACAACGCAAATTCTCCTGATACGGACGCGGCTCATTCTGATAGGTTTTCTGAGATAGACGACGCTGGTTTGTCGGAAGCGGATTTAGTATTTACAGATCCAGATATTGCCGACTCTGCTGACGACGTGATTGTTGTGCCCCTTAGAACGCCTGGCACGATCCGTATAGGACAAGGGATAGGTAGTCCTTCAGTAGATGCCACTGGCACCATCGTTCGGTTCAAAGAACTTGTTGCTAACTCCGAGGCCGAGGGCGTAATCGTTAAAGTAAATCTACGTAATGGCGGCTGGGACATGGGAGACATGGATCTTGTTATTGGTCCTGGGGAAAGCGGTCCTGCTGTTAAAAAGTTTGCACGGGTTTGGATTGGGCTTTTGGGTGTAGGTACTGACGAATCGGGCGCGGTCACCGCTACCGTAGTGGTATTTGAGCCTGGTAAATAATCTGAAATAGAATTGGCCACAAATCTTTGTGGCCAATTCCTTATCAAAGCCGCCGGTTCTACTCTCTCCAATTGCTTTGTTTTGTTAACTCCATAAATTCAGCATGCGCATGCGCAGATGCAGCTATGATTCCATCACTCTCTAAGCATGCTCGATTTCCTGCTCGATCAGTAACTAATCCCCCTGCCTCTTCAACAATAAGAAGTCCTGATGCCTGATCCCATGGCTCCAATTTATAGTGAAAAAAAACGTGAAGACGCCCAGCGGCAAGATAAGACAAACCTAATGCCGCTGAACCAAATATACGCGCTGTTTGCATACCTGGCCAAATACTTTTAATGATTTCCAATGAATCTGCCCCTCCCTGATCATCATAAGATAAGTCTAGTCCTAAAATTCCGTCCGCCAAATGCTTTTCATCAGAAACATGTATCCTCTGTCCATTCAAAAACGCACCCAAGCCCTTTACGGCATGAAATGTTTCTTTCCTAATGGGGTCATGGGTTATTCCTAGCTGTACTTCTCCATTGAAAGCTAATGCGATAACCGTCGAGAAGTGTGGAATATTTGAGGCGAAATTCCGAGTTCCATCCAAAGGATCGATTATCCAAAGCCAACCATCAGTAATCAAATCTCCTCCGCTCTCTTCCGCCAAAATAGGAATATCCGGGTATTCTTTTATCAATATCTCTTTTACGGCTATTTCTGCCTCGACATCAGTTTCAGTGACTACGTTTCCCCTGCCCTTCATGGTAATTCGTTTAGACTCAGAGAATCGCTGTACTAAAATCGTACCAGCGCGCCCAGCTGCTTCTAATGCAATATCGATTGTCGTCCTCTTGCTAGCTGATCTCGGAAAATTAATCATTATTTATTAACCCTACATTTTTTATGTTATTTATAGAAATTACGTTCTGATAGACTCAAAGTACACCAACATAGCTTGTCAAAAATCGATTATATTACATCAAACATTTTAGGATATTTGTTCCGGATATATATAGGTCAAAATATTGGTTTAGTCAAAACGAGTGACTGATGGTAAGTCGTTAGCCAGTCTGTAATGCGATTGCTTGTCAGGCACCCCTGTAAATCGCGGTTACGGTCCTTTAACAGGCCTATTAAGACCCAGACAAGTTATCTCTATTAACTTGTTGCGCCATTATAATTTTTGATGTGTGAAAAAGTCACTTTATTTTTCATTCACTTTTTGTGGGTTTGGGTATTGATCCCGATAATTGAAGTGCTAGAATGGCCAACAGCTCTCTAATTCGAGATGGGTCCCGGATGAGTTGCACGCCTATGTCTAGGCGTTTACAAGCATTAAACCGGGGGTATTATTTTGATTTGAGATTTTAAAAACAAAGGAAAGATAAGCGAAAATCTTGCAATCTATTAAATTAGAAACAAAAGAGCTCCAGCCTGATAAACATGAAAGCCCAAAGTCTCTGTGGCAGGCCGTCTTAGGAAACTTGCAACTTCACGTTTCCAGGGATTGTTTTGATACATGGTTATCAAAGACGACTTTTGTTGCATTAGAAGATAATGTACTCACAATTGGAGCTCCGAATGCTTTTGTAGCGGAGATGCTCGAACAAAGATTATCCGGAATTGTATTAAACTATGTAAAAAAATTGGTGGGTCCCCAAATTCACCTAAAGATTGTCGTTGTCGGTGCTTCAGTCACGCCGATCTCTAGCGTAAGTGAGATAAAACAAAAACCATTTGTCTCAAAAGAATTTACTTCTCATTTATTTCATAAATTTACTTTTTCAGAATTCGTTGTTGGTCCTTCAAATGAACTGGCTCATGCTGCCGCTATGGCTGTAGCAACGAATCCTGCAGAAAAATATAACCCTCTGGTTATTTATTCCTCAGTTGGCCTCGGCAAGACGCATCTACTTCACGCTATCGGCCACAGCGTTACAACGCTTGGGTTAAATCCTGTTTATGTTACGACAGAAGAATTCACCAACCAGTATATTTCTGCCATTAGGTCCGGCACCACCGAAGAATTTAGGTTTCAGTATCGTAATGCGGACGTGCTTCTAATAGATGACATCCAATTTCTTTCAGGAAAAGAACAAACTCAAGAGGGATTTTTTCACACTTTTAATGCATTGTACCTAGCTGGCAAGCAAATTGTAGTTGCGAGTGACCGGCCCCTTCAAGAATTAAGTATTTTAGAAAAGCGAATTCGATCTAGGCTGGGAGGAGGGTTGGTCGTTGACTTACAGCCACCTTCTATCGAAACAAGACTAGCCATCCTAAAGTCTAAACTAAACCGCCTCAAAAAAGCTGATGTGGTTTCAGAAGAGATATTAGCATTAATTGCAAGTCGGGCTTCAGCCAATATTCGAGAACTAGAAGGACATCTAAATCGAATAATTGCTTACGGAGACCTAGTAAATCAGGAGGTCAGCATTGATATTGCCTCAACCTTAATTCCTAATACAGTATCTCCAAGCTTAATAGGAACCGTGACCCCAAAAACGATCTTAGATTTAATTTCAAAACATTTTAATGTTGAAAAATCTGAGTTGAGCGGAAGATCAAGGAACTCACGGCTAACAAAGGCTAGGCATATAGCTATGCACTTACTGAGAGAAGAGGCGAAAATGGGATTCAAGGAAATCGGAGCCGTGTTAGGACATAGAGACCACTCTACAGTCATTAGTGCCTGTCAAAAGGTGTTGGTAATGATTTCCAATGATAATTCCATACATAACGAGGTTCAACTACTAAGAAATAACCTGAGATAAAATCGATTTAAAAGTTTTATCAACAAGTGTTGTTTACAGTGTTTCTTATTGTTCATATAAGCTTGATATCAAAATGACTTTGTTTCCATTTCTGTTTCTTTACTTATAATCAACATTTCTATAACTTTATAAACACATGTTATACACATCAATATTCAGTGTTTACGTGTGGAATAATAAGGTTTATCCACACTAACAACACCTTTATTATTATTCTTATATAAATATATATAAACTATACAAATGATAGATCAAGCTAAAATCAAAATAATAAGCGGAAATGGCGGAAATGGTTGTATAAGCGGTAGAAAAGAAAAGTATGTACCTAAAGGAGGTCCAGACGGAGGGGATGGGGGAAATGGAGGAAGTATTATCTTTAAAAGTGATGAAAATATAAACACACTAAGATACTTTCAATACTCAAAGAATTTTATTGCTGAGAGTGGAACTGAAGGAAAACCTGGATTAAAGCATGGGTCTGATGGCAAAGACCTCGAAATTACTGTTCCAGTAGGAACTATAATTTCCTCCATTACATCTAATTCTGATAAGAAAAAACACTTAGCAGAATTCACGTCACATGATCAAACATATGTTATATGTAAGGGTGGAAAAGGTGGACGTGGAAACACACGGTTTGTAAATTCAATAAATCAATTTCCTTTACTTGCTGAATCAGGTGAAAAGGGCAGTAATTTGAAAGTGTTCTTAGAATTAAGGCTACTCGCAGATGTAGGAATTATAGGGTCACCAAATGCTGGTAAAAGCAGCTTATTAACTTTTTTAAGTAATGCTAGTCCAAAAATTGCAGATTATCCATTCACTACACTAGAACCTGTCTTAGGAGTAGTTGAACATTTATCAAAGTCATTTGTCATGGTTGATATACCGGGACTTATAGAAGGAGCTCATAAGGGAATAGGGCTTGGTCATGACTTCCTTAAACATATCAAAAGAACTCGGATTTTATTACATATGGTAGATATTTCTGGCCCAGATCCATTGCAAGATATCGATAATATAAAAGAAGAAATTTCATTATTTGATGAAAATATCAACGATAAACCTAGCTTAGTTGCAATAAACAAAATTGACATTGAAGGAACACAAGATTCGGTAAAAAAAATAGAAATTGAGTTGAATCAACGCGGCATTGAAACGGTAGCCATCTCTGCTATTTCGGGCATAGGAATTAATGATCTACGCGACAAGGTTACGGAAATGCTAGAAGTTGAATCAAAAAGTAAAACGCCTCGACAAACGCTGACTGAAAGGTTAAATGCTAGTAAGAAGGGCCAAAAAAAACAAACTGAAGAAATTAAAGTAATCAAACCTGAGCCGGTTGACAGAAGAAATAAAAAAGATGGCGTTTTAGTTTCTGATGGTGAATACATAATAACCTCGTCTACCGCCATAAGAATTGCTGCTATGGTAAATCCAGATAGCTGGGAAGCAAGAACTCAGTTTTATTCACATTTAAGAAAAATGGGCCTGATATCGCAATTAGAACAAAAAGGTATCGGCCCGGGGAGCACAGTAAAACTAGGAGATTTAGAGTGGGAATGGGACGCATAGGCGGGTTCAAAACAGCAGGATTCAGATGAAGAAAATTGGCGTGTTTGGAGGTACTTTTGACCCGGTACATAATGGGCACATATCTAAGGCTGAAGAAGCATTTGTAAAATTGAAACTAGACCAAGTGCTATGGGTTGTAGCTGGAGACCCTTGGATGAAATCTACAGAACAGCTGTCACACTCAAGGCACAGGCTAAAAATGGTAAAAATCGCTATAGAAGGCAAGGCCAATATGCAATTAAGCGACATGGAAGTAATTCGGAAAGGACCAACCTACACCGTCGACACCCTTAAAGACTTAAAAAGGAGAAACCCCCAAGATGAACTTACGTTGTTAATTGGATCTGATCTAATAGAAGAATTTGATCAGTGGAAATCCAATGAGTTAATTTTATCTTTAGCAAAGCTGGCAATTTTTACTAGAACTGATAGCCGTAAGGACATAAATGAAATTTTGGGTTTAAGTAAAAGTGACGAGCATAGAACAGAAATTTTATCAGGCACGAAAATAGACATATCTTCAACCTTAGTAAGAGAAACTATTTCGCATAAGCTACCTGTTAGTAAATATGTGCCAAAATCAGTAGAAAAGTATATTATGCAGAATAAATTGTATTCAAGGGAAAATAGATGAATAACATAGATTTCAAGGGGCAGGTAGCCGTGATAACTGGAGCTAGTAGGGGCCTGGGGAAGGCATTTGCAATTGGTCTAGCAGAAAAAGGTGCATCTGTTGGCATTATAGCTAGATCCAGCTCAGGACTGAAGGAAGTTGGAGACATAATACGAAATTCTGGAGGAAGCGCGGTAGAAGCCACCTGTGATTTATTAAACGAACATGAGGTAGATCGAGCTATTAAGTATATCGAGGGGCAGTTAGGAGATATAGATATATTAATTAATAATGCAGGAGTGGCGGGCCCAACAGGACCAGACTGGACATTAGATGTAAAAGAATGGTGGAAAACCTTTGAAGTCAATGTATTAGGGCAATTCCTAGTTTCTAAGGCTGTAATATCCGGCATGGCAAAAAGAGGCCGAGGTAGGGTGGTGAATGTATCAAGCGCAGCTGCAGGCTTTCCAAGCGCAAATTATTCTGCATATTGTGCATCTAAAGCTGCCTTAACTATGTGGACTGAATGCCTTGCAGAAGAAGCAGCAAGACATGGAGTGACTGTACTCGCATACCACCCGGGCACTGTTAGAACAGACATGACGGAATACTCTTCCAGTCAACCAGAGAAGGATAATCCCATAGTGACTTTTATTAGAGATGCCTTTGAAAACGGTACAGACACACCGATAGAAAGATCTGTAGAAAGCCTTATTTTTGTGGCTTCGGGAGGAGTGGACGATTTAGCGGGTATCCAGATAGACGCTGAAGTTGACCTTAAGGAATGGAATACGAGATCAGCTGAGATCAAAGAAAAAGGACTATACGCTATACGTATACAAGAACTTAAGAATTAAAAATGCGAAATCAACTTAATACTGAAATAAAAGAATTGGCCTTCGAAATAGGAGCATTATTGTATGGGTCATTCAACTTATCTGCTGGAGGAAAAAAATCATCATTTTATTTTGATGGACGAATGCTAACCCTAGATCCAAAAGGGTCTTATTTAGTGGCCAAGGCCATATTGCCCCTAGTAGCTTCAAGTGGCGCTGAGGCAATAGCGGGACCTACCTTAGGAGCTGACCCAATAGTAGCTGCAGTATCGATGTTAAGCCACATCGAAGAAAATCATATTCCAGGGCTCATAGTAAGAAATCAACCCAAGTCACACGGAACGCAAAAACTGATTGAAGGGACTTTAACTCCTGGGCTTAAAGTAGCCGTTGTAGACGACACATGTTCTTCAGGTAAAAGCATATTTCATGCTGTAGCAGCGCTTGAAAAAGCAGGATGCGAAATTACAGCTATATTCAGTATTCTTGATAGAAATGAGGGCGGTTCGGAAGAAATTAAAAAACAAGGCTATAAGTTTGACTCACTCTTGTTTGCTACTCCAGAAGGCGAGATCATTGAAAGATAGGTCTCGGAGACAAACCTCATCTAGAACTGAAAAGTGGAGCTAGGTGGTGGTGGGCTTTCTATGGCGTCGGCGAGAACGACGAATAGCTCTAGCTTTATCAATGCGACCCTGCTCTCCCTTAGATCTAAAAAATCTTCTATCTCTAAGTTCTCTCATTATACCCGCGCGTTGAATTATAGATTGAAAACGTTTTACTAACGCCTCACCATCTTCACCATCTCTTTGTACTACGTAAGCCAAACAAACCTCCCTACTTACAATGCTTCCATGCAAAATTTGAAATTAAATATTGAATCTGAGCAAAAGAAACAGGAGCGGCGCTATGCCGCTCCGTAAAGAATTGTAGCATGATCTTGGTTAATAAGGTTAAGGGTATTTGGTTACTATGACGTGAAAAACAAAAGATTAATGGTATGAAGCCCTGCTGATGCTACAATTGGCATTGGTGCTTAAAGGTTTTTCAGACGCACTGCCTATGGAATCAAGCTAAAGCATAAACAGGTAATTTAAGTAAAGATATGCCTAAATCTAATTTAAACTCATCCAAAAAAAAACGATCATTGTTAAATACAAAATCTAGCGCAAAGCCGCTTGATAATATAATTGTAAAAGGTGCAAGAGAGCATAATCTAAAAAATATTGACGTTACGATACCTAGGAACAGCTTAGTTGTAATGACGGGCGTTTCAGGGTCCGGAAAAAGCACTTTGGCATTTGACACAATATATGCAGAAGGGCAGCGTCGATATGTAGAATCCCTTTCTTCATATGCGCGTCAATTTTTGGGCAGGATGGACAAACCTAATGTTGATTATATCGGAGGCCTTTCCCCGGCCATATCTATAGATCAAAAAGGAACTTCTCGCAATCCGAGATCTACTGTCGGCACCGTAACTGAAATCTATGATTATTTGAGGCTTTTATTCGCTCGTGTAGGCCGACCTAGTTGCCATAAATGCGGAAAGCCTGTTGAAATGCAGACAGTTCAACAAATCGTTGATGCAATAATTGGCCTTCCGCATGAAAGCAGAGTTCAAATCATGGCACCTGTCGTAAGGCGTAAAAAGGGGGAACACCAAGACGTGCTTGAAACATCTAGAAAAAGCGGCTTTGTTCGAGCACGAATTAACGGAGATATGAAAGATCTCTCCGAAAAGATATCGTTGGATAAAAAGAAGTGGCATAACATAGAAATAATTGTGGACAGGTTGGTAATAAAGAAAAACGTGGATATCAGCAGGGTCTCTGATTCAGTAGAACAAGCAATGAAGTTGGCAAAAGGACTTGTTCTGATCACTATGTCTGACGGTGAAGAAAAAACATTTTCTGAAAATTTTGCCTGCGCCAAATGCAATATTTCTTTAGGTGAAATCGAGCCAAGAACATTTTCTTTTAATAACCCGCATGGAGCTTGCTCAAAATGTGCCGGACTAGGCTATAAACTTGAAGTCGACCCAGACCTTGTAATACCTGATGATTCTGTAAGCTTGGCTGAAGGGGCGATTGAGCCATGGTCTCGAAGTGGCATGTCAACACCGTGGTTTGATAGCCTTTTGGAATCAATGGCTAGAGAGTTTGATTTTTCAACAAGACAGCCATTTAGAAAACTGTCATCTGAACACAAAAATCTCGTTTTGAATGGTGCTGGAAATATTAAATTTGTAATGACTCATATCACGAAAAAGGGAAAAAAATATAACTGGAGAACTACCTTTGAAGGGGTTCTTAATAATTTGGAACGAAGACATAAAGAAACAGAATCTGAAAATGTGCGAAGAGACATTGAACGATATATGGCTCGTCAGTCATGCAATGCCTGTGGCGGCAAGAGATTAAAGCCAGAAGCGCTCGCAGTGACAATTGGGGGTAATGGGATTGTAGACATTACAGACAAGTCGATATCTGACACTTTGAAATGGGTTTCAGGTTTAATTAAAGGAAAACAGACAGTTTCGAAGAGCCGTCAAAAAGAATACGATCCTGAATTTCTTGGCGATAGAGAAAAGGCAATTGCCGATCAGATATTAAAGGAAATCCAAGAAAGACTTAATTTTCTTGTGAACATAGGCCTGGATTATTTGACCCTTAGTAGATCCGCCGTGACTCTCTCAGGCGGAGAATCTCAGCGCATTCGACTTGCAACTCAGATCGGATCAGGCCTTACTGGAGTTTTATATGTGTGCGACGAGCCTTCAATAGGTTTACATCCAGCAGATGGTACTAGGCTAATAAATACGTTGCAAAGGCTGCGTGATATAGGAAATACCGTTTTAGTTGTGGAGCATGATGAGGCAATAATGAGAGCAGCGGACTATGTGGTGGATTTAGGTCCTGGAGCTGGAGAGCACGGAGGCCATATAGTTGCAACGGGGTCAATCAATCATATTATAAGCGAACCTAAGTCAGTTACTGGGGCCTATTTATCCGGTGAGCGAAATATCGACTCTTCTAAAAAGATTAGGACAGGTAATGGCAATACAATTAAAATCGTAAAAGCCGAAGAAAATAACTTAAAGGGGATAGACGTTGAGATTCCTCTAGGAAAACTTGTTTGCGTTACCGGGGCATCCGGATCTGGAAAAAGCACTTTAATTAACGAAATCCTCTATAAATCGCTCGCTAGACATTTTAATAGGTCAAAAAATAGGCCTGGCCAGCACCACTCAATTCAAGGAATAGAAAACTTGGATAAGGTAGTCGAGATAGACCAATCTCCAATTGGACGCACTCCGAGATCTAACCCCGCCACTTACACAAGCACATTCACGCCGATCAGAGAGCTTTTTGCATCACTCCCAGAAGCAAAAATTCGTGGATATAAACCCGGAAGATTCTCATTTAACGTAAAAGGTGGACGCTGTGAGGCGTGTAGGGGTGATGGGTACATACAAATAGAAATGCAATTTTTGCCTGACGTTACGGTGCCCTGTGAAATCTGTAAAGGGGCCAGATACAATCGTGAAGCACTCGAGGTTTATTATCGAGGTAAATCTATTGCTGATGTATTAAATTCCACCGTAACTGAAGCATTAGGTACATTTGATAAAATTCCTGGAATTAGGAAAAAACTTCAAACCATGGAAGACGTTGGATTGGGGTATATAAGACTTGGCCAGCCAGCTACGACTCTTTCTGGCGGTGAGGCACAAAGAGTCAAGCTTGCTACAGAATTAAGTAAACGTGCAACCGGCAATACAATTTATATCCTTGATGAGCCTACTACAGGGTTGTCATTTCACGATTGCGCACATCTACTAAAAGTTTTGCAAAAATTGGTTGATTCTGGCAACACAGTAGTGTTGATAGAGCACCATCTTGATTTGATAAAAAATGCTGACTGGATAATTGATTTAGGTCCTGGGGCTGGCGATGCAGGCGGACAAGTCGTGGCTAAGGGGACTCCAAAACAAATTATCCAGCGAAAATCATCTTCGACAGGCAGTTATCTAAAAGAACATTTGTTGAAAAGGAGAGTTAATCGTGCTCGAAAATAACATAATTTTCTTAAATTTGAAAAGACTCTTTGGTTTTTTCAAATTTGTAATATTTGTACTTACAGTGCTCTCTGGAATATTGTCAGGGGTGATGGGAGTCGCAGGGCCAACCACTAATACTTTGTTTATAGCCTGGCTTTTCGTTCCTGCCCCGATAATTTTTTTAATCTTGCTTTGGAAAAGGCCGTCTGGTTGGATGAAAGCAGCTTCAAAAATATATATCTTTTTGAGCATAGCGATGACAATATTATTACTTTTAGCGGTTGCATGGAGTGGCTCTGAGACAGCATTGCACCCTAGCCCTGCATCCGAAGAAGAAACCCTTTCTATGTATCCTCAGCTTGAAGAGAAGATAGAGTCAGTATCATTTTTGGCCAATGATGGAGTAAGGCTTGAAGGATGGATGGCAACTCGTGAAACAGATAAAGCCGTGATTCTGTTACATGGGTATACTGGCGATAGAACAGACATGCTTCCACAGGCAAACATGCTTTTCGACGCAGGATTTACTGTTTTGTTGTTTGATTTTCGACACAGGGGAGAGAGCGAAGGAGACTTTGTTAGTTTTGGCTACTATGAAAAACAGGATGTGTTGGCAGCGGTTAATTTATTAGAAGAACTTGGCATTAGTAATATTGGGATAATTGGACTATCTAACGGGGGGGCCACATCGATCCTTTTCGCTGCGGAGAACCCTGGCAGAATCAAGGCGCTTGTTGTTGATTCTGCTTTTAAAAGCCTGGACAGTGCAGTTTCTCAAAGCTTTACCCATTTCGTTGGCTTGCCGGCCTTCCCTTTTTCTCCGATAACGGTATGGTTTTCTGAGCTTAGAACAGGATTAAACCGTAACGACGTGATTCCAGAAGAAGCAATAATGAATATAACTAATACACCTTTGTTAATTATTCATGGACTTGAAGACGAGACGATATCTTTTGCAGATAGTGAATCAATTTATTTGAAAGCAAACCAACCTAAAAGATTATGGCTTGTTCAGAAAGCAGGACATGCAGAAGCCTCTGAAGTTGCGGAAGAAGAATATCGAAGTCAAATAGTAGGGTTTTTTACAAAAAACTTAAAATAAGTTGACCATATCTTAAAATATTGTAATTTTGTCGGCAAGTGTTCAAAATGTAATCAATAGTAAAGCTTACTACATGGAGATAAACAAAAATGGGACCTGAAATTGCTTTTATGAACGCCGTAGAATTAGGCAGTAAAATTCGAAGGCGCGACCTATCACCAGTCGAAGTTGTTAACTTTTTTCTCGACCGTATTAATGAGCGAAACCCGGAGATTAATGCATTTGTCACAATGGTTTCTGAGGAAGCGATGCAAAGAGCCAAGTCTGCTGAGCGCGCTTTAATGTCAGGAGGCCCTCTTGGGCCCTTGCATGGAATTCCTGTGGCGATTAAAGATCTTTTTACGTTCAAGCCAGGCATAAGGGCTACGTCAGGCTCGGCTCCGCTTAAAGACTATCAAACAGACATGACTTCATCATACGTCGCTGACATAGAACAGGCAGGAGGTATTGTTTTAGGATTAACTAACTCCCCAGAATTTGGCCATAAAGGAGCCACAGACAATTATATCTTTGGGCCGACGAGCACTCCCTTTGACTTAACTCGAAATTCTGGGGGCTCATCGGGGGGTAGCGCGGCGGCGGTAGCCGCTGGCCTTGTTCCATTATCACAAGGATCAGACGGAGGGGGATCAATTAGAATCCCTGCATCGTTTTCAGGAGTGTATGGGTATAAGCCGTCTTATGGCAGAGTGCCTTTTATTACTAGGCCTAATGCCTTTACTTCAATAAACCCCTTTCTTTTTGTAGGGCCAATAACAAGAACTGTCGAAGATGCAGCACTATTAATGTCTGTTCTTGACAAACATGATCCTAGAGATCCGTTTTCACTGCCTAGCGGGAATGTTAATTATCTGGAGGCAACACGTAAGCCAGTGTCGGGCATGAAAGTTGCCTATAGTCCAGACTTAGGCATTTTTCCTGTGGAGGAAAGCGTGGCTAAGGTCGTTTATAAGGCCACAGAGGCTTTTAAGGAGCTGGGAATTGAGGTTGATCAAGTCGAAATCAAAATTAACCGATCTCAGCAAGAATTATCAGGTTTGTGGGTTCGGCAAATGGCTATGTTGCATATGGAATTAGCAGAAATGTTTAAGCCGCAGGGTATTGACCTTTTAGGAGAGCATAATAGCATGCTGACGCCGACGTTTGCTAAAACCTTAGAAATTGGGAAGAAAATGTCTGGATGGGACGTAAGAAGTGGAGAACTTTTGAGATCTTCAGTTTATGACCCGATACAGGATATTCTCGATGACTATGATTTTATTGTATCTCCAACTTTGTCTGTTCCGCCGTTTAAGAACGCCACTAATGGTGATACGTTGGGGCCTACTGAGGTGAACGGCGAAACAGTTGACCCAACGATAGGCTGGTGTATGACATATCCTATAAACTACACGGGGAATCCGGCAGCATCAATACCAGCGGGATTCAATGAAGACGGCCTGCCGATAGGGATGCAAATTATAGGACGAAGATATGCAGATGAAAACCTATTAGCTGTCAGTGCTGCTTTCGAGCGAGCAAGGCCATGGCATCAAAGCTATCTTGATTTAGAGGAAAAACATAATGGAAACTAAAACGACAGGCAAGATACAAACAGTTTTAGGAATGATTAAACCGGAAAATCTGGGACTTACGGTTACCCACGAACACCTTCTGGTAGATCTAATGTGTTATTTTTATGAACCTGAGGAAGCAAGCAGGCGTTCGTATATTGATAAGCCATTCACTATGGATATAAGAGGCGAGCTTCCCCAGATAGCTTTCAACATGAAGTCTAATCTTCAGTACTATGACATTGATCTTTCAATAACAGAAGTGTCTAAGTTTTTTAATGCCGGCGGTGGAGGTTTGGTAGACACAACTCCAATGGGCTTAGGGAGAGATCCAATAGCATTGACCAGGATATCAAGAGCAACTGGGATAAATATTATTATGGGGTCAAGTTACTACATTCCCCACGCACACCCAGCCAATATAGGCCAGCTTTCTGAAACAGATATTTCTAAAGTAATAATCAACGATATTACCAATGGCGTGGCTGATACCGGAATCAAGGCTGGAATAATTGGGGAAATTGGGAATTTATATCCGCTATCAGAGACGGAACGCAAAATACTTCGAGGTTCAGCTCGAGCGCAAGTTGAGACTGGCTGCCCTATTTCTATTCACCCAGGCGCTCATGATGATTCGCCAATGCAGATAGTTGAAGAGTTGGCGCAAGCAGGTGCAGATGTTAAGAATATTATAATGGGGCACCTTGATTTTGCTATTGATGATCATGACAAATTACTAGAATTGGCAGACACTGGTTGCTTTTTGGAGTACGACATTTTTGGATTCGAGGAAACCAATCTGGTTTATTTGGGCGAATATATGAGAATGAAAAGTGACTCTGATCGTATCGAAGCAATCGAGTTTTTGATAGAAAGAGGGTATTTGGGCCAGATTGTAATTGGACAAGACGTGTGCCAAACTAACCAGCTGACAAGTTTTGGCGGTAAAGGGTACGCCCACATATTAGAAAATATATTGCCTAGATTAAGAAGAAGAGATTTCACTCAAGGACAAATAGACCAAATTTTGATTCATAACCCTGCCAAGGCCCTCGCTTTTAGTTAAGCGGGTTGGTTAAATAGTGTTGGTACTCTTGGCCAAGGATATGCTTGTTCGAACCTATGGCATAATTGCAGAATGGTTGGTTCCTCCAGCCTCCTGCCAATAACTTGTAACCCAATCGGTAAACCTGCTTTGTCAAATCCACAGGGAATATTTGCTCCTGGCAATCCAGCTGCATTTATTGGAAAAGTAAATGGGCTATGTGCAGGAAATCCCCATAATTTATTTTCAAACCCACGCCCTACTCCAATTTTAGGCCTTCCAGTCATGAAGGCTGTGTTTGGCATAGTAGGAGATAAAAGCAAGTCATACTTGCTAAACAAAGTGTCTAAACGAGCTATAATTTGGTCGCGAACGCCTAAGGCCAAGGCATAATCACTTCCAGTAATCTTGCTGCCATACTCATATACATCAAGTGCTTCTGGTGCTAATTCCGAAGTTCTTTTACTAAGTGTTTTGTCGAGACTTGCATACCAATTTGCGCTTACTAACGGCCAGTATCCATAAAAAGCATCCGAGAGGTCTATGGAAACAAGTTCAATGTTGCAACCTAGATCAGCTAGGTTTTTAATAGCTTTCTCTACGCTTGCATGGACCTCTGTGTTTACATCCGCATAACCATAATCCGGGCTATAGGCAATTCTTAATTCAGATAAGTCTTTGTTCAACATGTTTGAATAAGACGGGACAGGAGCGCGCAATGAGTCGGGATCCCGCGAATCAAATCCGGCTATAATTTCCAATAAAATTGCTGCGTCTTCGACTGTGCGGGAAATCGGACCGGGTTGACTAAATGGATTAGTAATATACGGATCACTTGCACCAGAATAACGAGGAACTCGACCCAACGTGGGCCTTATACCAAACACTCCGCAAAAACTGCTTGGGGCTCGGATAGAACCCCCTCCGTCAGTACCGCTTGCTATTGAACACAGGCCACCGGCAACAGCCGCCGCCGAACCAGCGCTCGACCCTCCGGAAGTCCTTGAGGTGTTCCATGGATTCCTAGTATGATCGCCCAATCGATTTTCGGAATGAATCATTAGCCCCCAATCAGGCATATTTGTTTTACCAATAATTATTCCGCCCGCAGCTTTGATTCGCTCGACTACCACGGAATCTTCTTCGGGAATATGGCCTTTCATCCAGGTCGACCCGTGTGTTGTCTCTATGCCCTTCGTTGATTCGTTATCTTTAATCCCAAAAGGAATTCCGAAAAGAGGACCAACAGCCTCGCCCTGCATAATGGAGACCTCTGTTTCTTTGGCTTTTTTAATAGCCTCGTCAATATTTAAAGCTAAAAATGCATTGAGTGCAGGATTAAATTTATCTATACGATCCAAGTAAACATTTAAGAGTTCAACTGGTGAAATGGTTTTGGAATGAATAAGTCGGGCATGCTCAGCAGCAGGTTTAAATGGAAGTTCAAATTCAGTCATAAATAAATTCTAATACAGATCTTACAGGAAGCAATATAAATTTGTTCAAAGCGTCAAAAGTGCCTAGAATAGCAATTTAGTTAAAATAGATGTAATTCTGAACATAAATTAAGGTGAGATCATGAATCTTTCAGGAAAAGTTAGCATTATTACGGGAGGAGGTAGCGGGATAGGCAGAGCTACGGCAATTTCTTTGGCTCAAAAAGGATCTAAAGTGTGCATAATAGGCAGGACTTCGTCTAAATTAACTGATGCCTTGAGTGACGTAAAGCGTAATAAAGGAGATGGAATCGCAATTAAAGCAGACATAACGGATTATAAATCTATAGAGAGCGTTGTGGCTCAAGTAAAAAAAACTTGGGGACAAATTGATATCCTGATTAATAATGCCGGGTCAAATCTGAAGCATAGGGGGCTATTGGAGACAACGCCTAAAGAAATACAGGATCTTATTGACATAAATCTAATAGGTACTATGTTTTTTACAAAAGCAGTGATTCCAACAATGATCACGCAAAACTCAGGAACAATTATTAATGTGTCGTCGAATTCAGCAATTTGGCCGAGCATGATGGGCGGAGCAGCTTATTGCGCTGCAAAAGCAGGAGTTAACAATTTCACAGAGTTCCTTAATGATGAGCTACAGCATACCCATATTAGATCTTGTGTTATTAGTCCTGGAGAAGTAGTAACGCCGATTTTAGAAAACAGGCCAGTGAAGCCAAGCCAAGAGGGGATGAAAAAAATGTGCTTACCAGAAGACATAGCGCAGGCCATTGTACTTGCTGTTAGCCTTCCCCATAGAACAATGATTACCGAGATGGTGGTTACCCCAACAGTAACTAGAGACGCGTCTTTGGAAGTTATTAAACGGCCTTTGGAAAATTGATTTTCAATACCTTTTACCGCCAGGAATTTGTGTTAGAAGTAAAACTCCTATAGCTATGCCGATAGCCGCGGTAAGAATTATTGGCTTATATGTACCCGCCATATCATAACTAAGCCCGCCCATAATAGGTCCAGCTCCAAAGCTAATCACTCCGGTTAGTCCTAACAACCCCGATATTGCCCCGTAGTTTCTTAAGCCGAAAAGATCTTGTACTATCATTGTATAAAGTGGCCCGAAAGCCCCCATACCAAGCCCAAATACTGCTACGGATATCCAAAATAATGGACCCGCAATTGGATTATACATAAGCATAACTCCGATAATTGTTACTGAAAAGCTATACATTAGAGCTTTTCGACCACCAATCTTCTCGCCTGCTATTCCCCAAAAAACTTTTCCAATCATCCCAAATGCAGATAACACAACGAGACCAGCAGCAGCTGTAATTAAGGAGATTCCAGCATTCGTATAGTTGTCTATAACGTGAGGTAAAACCATGGAAAACGCAAGTGATCCAATCGGGGTGATGACAGCTATGAGATAGAAATATTTTGTTCTTATAGCTTGCTGTAGTGTCATTCCTGGCATAGGTTGAGCTGACCCTCTTTGGATCTTCTCGTCTGCGCTAGCTTTCGAAGTATCTTTTTTGTGCTCAGACACAAATTTTAGGGTGTAAACCCAAACGAACAAAAACATTACGGCTATTCCGTAATACGCAATCTGCCAAGAAAAAGCAACTAATAACCCTCCAATTAACGGAGGCAAAACCAGACCCCCAAAATTATTACCCATCATTGTCAGGCCTAGAACTTTACCTCGATTTTTTTTCTTAAACCAAATTCCTGCTAAACGTCCTGCAGGCAGCATTACAGTGCCGTTAATAGCTACAAACTGAAGAAAGCTTATGGAGTATAAATGCCACAACTCCGTCATAAAAGGCCTGAGAATAAAGCTAGACCCCATTAACGCAATAGAACAGAGCATTATAGGCTTGGCACCATATTTATCTAAAAGTTTTCCTAAAAAAGGACCGGTAATTATACCAATTGCAGCAAAAGATAAAGAGGCGCTCACTTCAGTGCGCGACCAACCGAAAGCCTGCCCCAAGGGCTCCACAAAGAGACCGTGTGTATATTGATATGAACCCATAGCAACGGTCGCAACTAAAAATGGTGCCAGCATGACAGTCCAAACATTGCCGGGCACGCTGGGGCTTGGAGTCAGAAATCGTTTAAACACACTGAACATGCTAACACTTTTGAAAACAACAACAGATGTAAGAAATAATGTATAGTGTCATTATGGTGAATATTATACGGAAATATATATAAAATTAGAGTAATCTCTGGAATAATAAAGTAATTCACTAAATCAATTGAACAGTAAATACAAATTTTGAAAGCAAATGTTAATAGCGAAAAGACCTCGAGGCCTTTTGAAGAAGGCATGACAATAGAGGAAAGGGCAGTTGTGTACGGCTTTTTCAATGAAGGCCTTAAAGTTAATGAAATCCAAGAGTTGTGGAGTGGCGTTTTTCAGAGGGGCAAGCTAACTAATCGGCAACTCTACCTGTATCGCGAGAAGTGGGCAGAAGGTGGGCGAAAACATAGCATAGATTGCACGGCAAGGTGGGCTGAAAGAAAGTCATTTCTAGAGCATGGGATAAATATTGATCATTTGTCAGTGCTGAATGACGTGGATAACTGGATAGTTCATGAATTCAGGGGTTTTCTACCGAAATTATCCTACCGCCTGCTGTATTGGTGCTCACATGTTCTGAGTTTGGCTCCAGAGCTGGAAGAAGAGGTAGATTTATTTGTACTTGGGGCGCGATTCGCTTTGCGAAATATTGCGTATTCATATACTCAAAGGCACAGTGATGAAACAGATTTAGACGATCTTCTGTCTTATCGTCCATGGAGATCCAAGGAGCGAGATGAAAAGTATAGGGCTGCCCAGATTAGAGGCGACGTTTCCAAGTTGAAGGAGATAGCGCCGGTGTTAAGCTCAAGGTATCGACTAAGTTCAAGTAATTTTACTGGGTCCTTTGATAGGCCTGCCATGAGTTCGCAAATTAGCCTGTCTGAGAATGAAGTTAGAACTCCCATTGGAAGGCAAATGTTATTTCTAGAAATGATATATAAAATGTGCCTGGGTGATGGGTTTACCTTGCCATCTGTTCGAATACAAAGCCTTAGGTCCAAAGGAATTAATCCTATAGAAATTAATTTTTCGAACGAATCAGGCGCAACAGTGCGAACTCGATATTAAAAACGCTACTCATATATTCTGAGGTTTATTAATTTTAGATTCTTTAATCAAAGTAGCTGGAAATACCAGTAACAGTAAAACAACACTCAGCCCTATCAACCCAGGCACTATCGACCCAAACACTTCCTGAACAATTCCCAATAAAAGAGGGCCAATGAACCCACCAATCTCAGCAAATGCAAAAGCCAGGCCCACTGCAGCTCCGATACGACGAGGCCCGATTCCTTTGGTTTCAATTAAAATCAATGTCAAAATTGGCCAGATAGGAGCACTGGCAAAATTAACCAAAATAAGGGATAAAACTGGTATGTTATTGTTAACAATGCTCAGTCCGAACAGCCCAACTGAGGTTAATATTAGGATAAAGGGCATAATTATTCGTCTAATGCCAACAGCTGCTAATGCAGGCACAATTATTGATCCGATTACTCCAGCCCCAACACCCATTCCTGACCAAAACCCAGCGTTAGCTAAGCTCATTGCTGCATGACGTTGCAGGATAGTGGGAGCCCAGTTGACTAGCCCGTGCATGACCAAAAATGCCGCAATGGACAATGCCAACACAATTCTGACATTACGTATTTTTAACAAATAAGCGAGAGATGAAGACTTTATGTCGTTAGGAAGATTTGATTTGGTCGATTGTTTGGGACTGTCTCGTGCCAAGAGATACCAGATTATGCCCGCTAGCATAATCACTCCTCCGTATATAAACAGCACCCCCCTCCAACTATCAACAATAGGCAGAAAAACTGTTGTTGATAGTGCCATGCCTATCATAACTCCAGCTGTTGGTCCTGAGCAGTAGACTCCAGTTGCAAAATTCAACTCTCTTCCAATAAACCAATTTGCCGTTACCTTTGGGGCTCCTACAGAAATAATGGGTCCGGCGAGTCCAAACAATCCGACTGTTATTAACAACGACGTGAAATCAACCGCTAAGCCCCTGAGTACTATAGACGCACCAGCAGCTATAGCTGCGACTGACAAAAGAATTCTTGGGGGAAACCGGTCGACTAATTTGCCAAGAGGGTAAAAAGTGAAGATAGTGACTAGTTGCCAAAATCCGAGAACTAGGCCCATTTTGCCATATGAGATATCTAACTCATTCTGAATTGGCTGAACTAAGGGACCCAGTGATGCAAAGCCCATGCCTAAAGAAGCATAAAGAATCCAGACAAGAAATAGAATTAACCATCGGCGCCGATCTATATTTTTATCTTGGGCAGTCAAGTTCTAGAGATGTAAGTGTTGATCATCGGTGTGGAGCCTTTCCTTTTTTCAATGTCCCTGATGTTTTCAGTCACACAGATTTTCCTTCAAATTGAATTAAATTACGAAATCAAATCATTATTGTTGACAGGCTTAACAAGCCAAAACGTGATTAGTGATAATTAACTGTATTTTTAAATATTTCCGCCCGATACCATACTAGCTCTTCAATGCTTTCACGAATGTCATCAAGGGCTAAATGTTTTTTAGGCTTTGACGGAAATCTTGAAGACGTACCGTACCATCTCTTCGCAAGTTCTTTTAGTGTGGAAACGTCAATTATTCGATAATGAAAATAGGAGTCTAGCTGCGGCATCTCAGAGCGTAAGAATCGTCGGTCTTGATGAACAGAATTACCACACAAAGGTGACGCTCCCGAGGGAACCCAATTGTTTAGAAACATTAAAGTTTGCTGCTCCGCTTGTTTGACATTGATGTTGGATTGCCTGACGCGTTCGAGCAAACCTGACGCTGAATGGGTTTTTAGGCTCCAGTCTTCAATATTTTGAAGCTCTGCTTCAGTTCGTTTTATCGCAATTACTGGGCCTTCAGCAAGAATGTTTAAATTTGAATCCGTAACAATCGTTGCCATTTCAACAATCACTTGTTGTGCTGGGTCAAGGCCGGTCATTTCAAGATCTATCCAGACTAAGTTGCTTGCTTTTGTTTCAGTTGAAAAATTCATTAAGAGGCCTCTGTATTGCCAGTTATAAAATGCTAATGCATCTCAGTTGATTAGCTTATTTGACCTGCACCAAGCTAAAGCCGACTTCTCCCGTAACCTTAAGCTTGTTTGGCTTAACAATAATCACTCCAGCAACACTGTTGTCAGCTCTCGCTATGTTTGCCTTCCATTGCATCTCGACTTCTTTAATTGGCAGGTCTGTTGTAACAAAGTGAAGCTCATCATATTTCAGTAGATTTCTAACTGTTACGCGGCTAATTTGGAAATTTATATTCCTTAATTCGAGATCAGTAAAGTTTAATTCTACTGATTTATCATCGAGGCTAACTGCTAGGTGAATTGTAGTCTCTTCGGCAGTACCAGGAATTTTTACAGTGCCGCTACACATAGAGTGATTGGCTTTTTCTGTGGCACTAGTTTCTTTTTTCATAAAAACATCTCCAAGTTTCATTCATATTAAAATTTTTTCCATTCTATTGGTTGTCCAAAAACAGGCTACTTGATGTTATGGTTCAATAATTAATGCTGAAATTTTTATCCATATCCAATTTCGCGATCATCGATCACCTTGAGTTAGAAATAGGCTCAGGACTAAATGTTTTTACTGGCGAAACCGGTGCAGGCAAGTCTATCATCGTCGATGCATTAAGTTTAGTACTTGGACAAAAAACTGACAGATCGTCAATTCAACATGGCCATAAGGACGCTCAGATAGAGGCTGTGTTTGAATTGACTAGGCATCAAAAAGATCAAGTAAAAGCATTAATAGAAATAGAAATAGAAAATGAAATTATTTTGTCTAGAAGAATTAATGAACGAAGGTCGGTGTGCCGCATTAATGGGATGATCGTTAGGGCAGGTGTTTTACAAAACATTGGGATGATAGTTTGCGAGATACATGGGCAAGGCGACCAAGCATACTTAGTTAATAGCGATCAGCAGTTGTTGGTTTTAGATGAATATGGACAAATTCAAGACACAAGAAAACAGATGAAAGAAGAGTTTAATAGACTTCATTTCATACGAAAAGAAATCATGAAACTTGAACAACAACGCTCGGATTTCCAAGAGCGAGCGGAGCTGTTTAAGTTTCAGATTGCTGAAATTAACTCAGCACAGATTGAAGAGAATGAAGAGCTTGGGTTAAAGTCAACCATAGACAGGTTTTCAAATGCTTTAGAATTAAAACATTTAGCTACCCAAGCGATACAAATTTTTTCTAGCGATGAAAATGACAACCGTTTGTCTGCGGAGAACCTTTTAAGAGAAGGGGCGGCGTTCTTGGGCCAGGTACACAAGATAGACTCCTCTACTAAGCCGTTAACAGAATTAGCTGAAAGCTTGCTTTTTAATATTGAAGATATTATTCGTAGATTGCGCGACTATACAAATTCAATTGAAGTAAATCCCGTTGAATTGGAGCGACTAGAAGGGAGGATGGCCATCCTGAATGAGATGAAAAGAAAATACGGAAACACTCTTCAAGAAGTAGTCAGGCACAGAGATAAGATTAAATTACAATTAGAGGAATTGGACACATCAGAAAGCAAAATACAAAGTCTTTTGAAAATAGAAATCGAACAAAAGCAGCTCCTCAGCATAATAGCATCAACTTTATCTATTAAACGAAAGGAACTCTCAAAACTCCTGGAAACAAAAGTAGAGTCTTACTTAAAGGGTGTTGGGATGGAAAATGCTCAGTTTAAAGTGCTGATCGATAACAGGAAAGATGAAGAAGGTTTATCCGTTTCTGTAGATGGAAACATCGATAGTTATTCATATGGCCCGGAGGGGATAGATGAAGTGAAAATGCTTTTCTCGGCAAACAAAAATCATTCCCCATTGCCACTGCCTCAGGTTGCCTCTGGTGGAGAATTATCTAGAATAATGTTGGCAATTTTTGTAACGGTTAATAGTAGCGACACAAAGTCGACTTTAGTTTTTGATGAAATAGACTCTGGCGTAGGGGGCAGGACTGGAACAATAATAGGGCAAAGATTGAGAGATTTGTCAAAACAACGCCAGGTTATATGTGTTACACACCTACCGCAGTTAGCAAGTTTTGCAAATAACCATTGGTCTATCATAAAAAAAGAATCTAATGACAGGGTTGTTGTAAGCGCTCGCCTTTTAGAGGGAGATGAGGTGGTGAAAGAGCTTGGGTTAATGATCGCTTCCGGAGATAAGACCTCTGATATAGCTGCACGTGCAATGATTAATCAGGCCAAGACACAAATTTAGTCTTAAGCCTTTAATTTATTAACACAAATATAAATCATAATTAATCTAGCGTTAACCAATTCTTAACCATTGTGGTTAAAACTAATAGTAAATTGAAGAAAATTATTAGTTTTAATTGGCATTGCGCCAATTATTGGTAAGATTAAAATTAAATTAATGAGGTGCCAGAATGAAACGGTTTCTTTTACCAATAATACTTATTTTAGGGTTGATCACTCTTTTTTCTATGGCGTGTTCTGCGGAGCCTGGTCTAATTGTGGAAAAAGAGACCGGTGAAGCTGTGGTAGCTCTTAAAGGTATGATTGAAATTGACGGGTCATCAACAGTTTATCCTGTCACAGAAGCTGTCGCAGAGGAATTCCGGAAAACATATCATAAAGTACAGGTGAATGTTGGTGTTTCTGGCACAGGGGGTGGTTTTAAGCGCTTCACTTCAGGAGAGACAGATATTTCTAATGCTTCGCGCCCCATAAAGGCTTATGAGAAAGCTGTAGCCCAAGAGAATGGCATTGAATACCATGAACTTCTCGTGGGTCAAGATGGATTATCGATTGTGGTTAACAAGTCTAATGATTGGGCTAAGTGTATGACTGTAGGCGAACTTAAAATGCTTTGGGAGCCTACAAGCACTGTATCTAAATGGTCAGAAATTCGCCCAGAATGGCCAGATAACAGGATCAACCTTTATGGCCCGGGCACAGATTCAGGGACATTTGATTTCTTTACTGAAGAAATCGTTGGTGAGGTTCAATCTAGCAGGTCTGATTTCACAATGTCTGAAGATGATAACGTGCTTGTCATTGGAGTGAATGGAGATAAAGGCGCATTAGGTTATTTTGGATATGCGTATTACTTAGAGAACAAAGATAAAATTAAAGTTGTTGCAATTGATGCTGGTGATGGCTGTGTATCGCCGGGGGTAGAGACAATCGTAAATGGTGCATATAGACCTCTTTCCCGACCTTTATATATATATGTAAATAAGGCAAGTTTAAAGAGGCCAGAAGTACAGGTGTTTGTCGAATATTATATCGCCAGCGCCGAGCAACTCGTAACCGAAGTTGGTTACGTGAAGCTCACGGACGAGGCGTACGAAGCTACCTTAGCTGAGATTAGGTAGACAAAAACAGGCAGAAAGCTCACTTAAATTCTTTTAAGGGCAAGCCGATTATTTTAAAGTTGAGGGTGCCAATATGGCTGTAGCAACCAGCATTGATTGGTTTTATTGGCAGCAAGTAAAACAAGAATCTTGTAAAATAAAAATCAGATATTTTATTTTTATTTGAAATGAACTAAATGCTGAAAGACTTAAATTTATCCTTTCGTTACCTCATTGGATGTATTCCTCTGCTTATTGCGGCTGTAGTCATCGCAGGAATTATGACTGTTTATCCACCAAGGATGTTTGGGCAAGAAGAGCAAGGGGACGATTTCACTCAACTGTCCTTAGAAGAGTTTGTTGAAGACGAACCAGAAGTATTGGATGCGCCTCAACGGCCCACGGATCACGATCCAACTTGGTCCAATACCCTTGATTTAGCATTGCAGGATCCTTACTTTGTCGATTTACTGGATCAGTCAGCCTCTCATGGAGAGGCATCGCATATAGATATTTGGAGCAGCCACACAGATGAGGAGTCTCACTCCTCGGCACTTAGCCAGCATGGAGAAGCATCACATATAGACATTTGGAGCAATCATAGTGATGATCGGTCTCACTCGAGCGAGTTTAGCAATCATGGAGACGCATCCCATTTAGATATATATAGCTCACATAGTGACGATCAATCTCATAGCCCTTCTATGAGTAATCATGGAGACGCATCGCATTTAGATATATATAGCTCACATAGTGACGATCAATCTCATGAAGTTTTAATTAGCCAGCATGGAGACGCATCGCATATAGATTTATGGAGCAGCCATAGTGACGACGAGTCACATGGAGCAGCAGTTAGTAATCATGGTGAAGACGCCTCACATATAGATCTATGGAGTAATCATAGTGACGATGAGTCTCACAGCCCTTCTATGAGTAACCATGGTGAAGACGCCTCGCATATAGATATTTGGAGCAGCCATAGTGATGATGAATCTCATGCAGCGTCAATTAGCCAGCATGGAGACGCCTCACACATAGATATTTGGAGCCAGCATGAAGAAAATGAATCACATGCAGCGTCAATTAGTCAACATGGAGAAAGTGCCTCACATATAGATATATGGAGCAATCATAGTGACGATGAGTCTCACAGCCCTTCTATGAGTAATCATGGAGACGCCTCACACATAGATGTTTGGAGCCAGCATGAAGAAAAAGAATCACATGCAGCGTCAATTAGTCAACATGGAGAAAGTGCCTCACATATAGATCTATGGAGTAATCATAGTGACGATGAGTCTCACAGCCCTTCTATGAGTAATCATGGTGAAGACGCCTCACATATAGATATATGGAGTAATCATAGTGATGATGAATCTCATAGCCCTTCTATGAGTAATCATGGAGATGCCTCGCATATAGATATATGGAGTAATCATAGTGATGATGAGTCTCATAGCCCTTCTATGAGTAATCATGGTGAAGATGCCTCGCATATAGATATATGGAGTAATCATAGTGATGATGAGTCTCATAGCCCTTCTATGAGTAATCATGGTGAAGATGCCTCGCATATAGATATATGGAGTAATCATAGTGATGATGAGTCTCACAGCCCTTCTATGAGTAATCATGGTGAAGATGCCTCGCATATAGATATATGGAGTAATCATAGTGATGATGAGTCTCACAGCCCTTCTATGAGTAATCACGGTGAAGACGCCTCGCATATAGATATATGGAGTAATCATAGTGATGAACAATCTCACTCAACAGCATTAAGCAATCACTCAGAAATCTCATCACACACAGATTTGTGGAGCCAGGTTGAAGCTATGGAAGACATGGGACTTGATGCGAATGAAGACCAAGAATTAATGAGCGCTATTGAAGCTGAAGGAGATCACCAGGATGTTTATAGTATTCATGAAAGCACAGGATCATACCAAAAATTTGATGAGCATGGAGACGCTTCACATATAGATGTATATAGCCAGCATGAAGATAGTGCCTCACATGCTGACAAGTTCAGCGAGCATGGTGATGACGCTTCACATATAGATGTATATAGCCAGCATGAAGATAGTGGATCGCATGCTGACAAGTTCAGCGAGCATGGAGACGCTTCACATATAGATGTATATAGCCAGCATGAAGATAGTGGATCGCATGCTGACAATTTCAGTGAACATTATGATGTAGGTTCGCACGTAGATGTATATAGCCAGCATGAAGATAGTGGATCGCATGCTGACAATTTCAGTGAGCATTATGATGTAGGTTCGCACGTAGATGTATATAGCCAGCATGAAGATAGTGGATCGCATGCTGACAAGTTCAGTGAGCATTATGATGTAGGTTCGCACGTAGATGTATATAGCCAGCATGATGATAGTGGATCGCATGCTGACAAGTTCAGTGAGCATTATGATGTAGGTTCGCACGTAGATGTATATAGCCAGCATGATGAAAGTGGATCACATGCAGATAAGTTCAGTGAGCATTATGATGTAGGTTCACATGCAGATGTATATAGCCAGCATGAAGATAGTGGATCACATACAGATAAGTTCAGTGAGCATTATGATTCCGGTTCACATGCAGATGTATATAGCCAGCATGATGAAAGTGGATCACATACAGATAAGTTCAGTGAGCATTATGATGTAGGTTCACATGCAGATGTATATAGCCAGCATGATGAAAGTGGATCACATACAGATAAGTTCAGTGAGCATTGGGACCAGGGATCTCATTTGGATGTATACAGTAATCATGAAGATAGTGGATCGCATGCTGACAAGTTCAGTGAACACTATGAAAGTGGCTCACATATAGATATATGGAGTAGCCACGAAGAAAGCGGCTCACATACAGACAAGTTCAGTGAGCATTTTGATTCTGGTTCGCACGCAGATGTATATAGCCAGCATGATGAACAAGGATCACACTCTGTGAAATTTAGTGAACACCTGGATTCAGGATCACATATTGACTTATGGAGTAACCACAGTGATGATGAATCTCACGATGCTGCTATTAGCGCACATGCTGAAGAAGCATCACACGTAGATGTTTGGAGCAATCACACTGACGACCAATCACACAGTCCGAACTTTTCTAATCACAGCGATGACAGATCTCATGTGGATATTTACAGCAAGGTGGATGATTATCTGGGGCCAGATTATTAATGCTTAAGTCGATAGCCCAGGTATAAGTCCTTGAATTTTTATTTAAGGAACAAAAATTATTAAACAATATGAAAACTTTGAAGCAAGCTACAAATAGAATTCGAGTCAGTTTTAGTATTTGCAGCGGCAAGCCTGCAGGTTGGATTGTCATTTTTGCCGTTATTTTCGGCGTTGTCTTGCCGACAATTATTAGCTCTTGTATAGATCAACCTAAAAGCAGTGAACAACCATCCAATATAGTTGAGCCCCCAGCAGAGGCAGACACCCTTTTAATACTTAACCAAGACTGGATTGAAGGCCAAGGATCATATTCTTTAGACTTAGACAATGTGGATGAAGTTTTTTGGCACATATTTTCTCGATTGCCAGAAGATGTAATAGTTTATCCGAGCGAAAATTACTTTTACTTTAAACTTTATGTAAATGGCAAACAAATTTGGGGAAATATCAGGCTGGCAGCCGGTAGGAGAGAAAATGGAGTCTTGTCCTTTGCCTATTTTGAATATAAAGAATCACCGTATGTGTATGAACCACGAGTAAGAAAAAGTAAATATTTTACTGATGCGGATGGGTTAATAATTGATGAAGTTGACACCTTTACTTTTAATGTTCGCTACAACCATCGGACCGTTAGATTTAATTTAAATAAATTGGCCCAAGACCCCCCAAAGCTATTTGCTTTATCGCCTAATGAAGAATTTGTAATGAAGACTTATGATGAGTCTGGCTATCAATTCTTTCTAATTTACAACAACGAACTTAGATACTTGTTTTGGGTGTTAAACGAAGAATCTCTGCTACCTGACGCACTTCAAAAAGTACAAGATGACCTTTTTATTGGACGCAGAAGTGGGTTTGCATTTATGGTGGACAAAGAGAATGACGATAGAAAAGTGCTTGTAGCAATTAAGGGCTCTAATGCTACAGTTAACAATTACTATGATGGACCATTTGATCAACTTGCAGACAATTATGTTGATGAAACGAATGTTTCAGAATATCTTATTAAAGCAATACCATCGCTGGAAGACAGGATAGATAAGTGGGGATACTATACTGATAAAGAGGAATCATCGAGGGTAGCGGTATCTCCTTACTTTGTATATTTTAGCGATACTGAATTGGCCCAATTTATGGGCGCAGTACGGAGAGCAGAGGATCCAAAATTTGTAATATCAAAAGGTATTCTAGATCGGCGTTCAGGAGTAACTTATGTGCCTACGCCCTATCCGACACCTTATCCGACTCCTTACAAAACCCCCACTCCTTATAATAAAAGTAATCAATAACTCCGATAAACTTAAATAATTACGGGGCAAAAAACTGTTAAATAGTATGAATAACCTGGTGTGGATAGTCAACAAAAAAGATTTGATAGGCACTCTTCTTTATGCTTCCGTGTTGACCGGTGTCATTGCACTGGCAGCATGTGGTGGTGGCTCGGATGACCAGCAAGCAATAGATAGCCAAGCTATTCCGACCGCATCGCCATATGCAATTACGCCTGAAGTTGAAATTCAATCTGAAATTGACACTGAACAAGAAACACGAGCAGAAGAGTCAAATGTTGGGACAAGAACTTCTACGGATGTTGCAATGGATGCGGACATAATAGACATTTCTGAGGCTCCAACTGTTTTAGGTGGAACGTCAACGCCTTTAGCAGGGTCACCAACAGCATCGCCTGAAGAATTTGCTACTGCTACGCCATTTGCTACACCGATTGTTATCGGGGCACCTACCTCAACTCCAATCCCTGTAGCCACAGCCACAGCTTTTGCTACACCTACTGTGGTAGGAGAAGGCACTCCGACGCCGTTTCCAACTCCGACAGGAGTTGTGCAGGCAACCGCAACTCCCACACCGCTTGGTACTGCTACGCCATTTGCCACACCGACGCCGTATGAAGAACCAACTCCAGCCGGCACCGCCACACCGTTTGTCACCGCCACGCCGTTTGCCACTCCAACTCCAATTAATTAATAGCCTTGATTATGCTAGTCAATTGGCTTAACAGAGAAAGTTGAAAACCGGGCAGGGTTCTTTAATGTGAATTTCATATAAGTATCTGTTATTAGGCACACTACAGCAGATATACCAACTGCAGCGCCAAAACTTACTAGAAATCTGCCTGAATATGGGATTGAATTCCATCCTTCATAGCTAGAGTTTGGGAAAAAGAGAGCACCAATAATTATTCCTATTGTACAACTAATCAATATAGTTTTTTGCCCGACTCTAGGGGAAAACAAGCCATAGAAAATCGGAAATACTGTGGCCGCACAAACAAGATCTGCGATAAGAAATAAATACAAAACGCTATATCCATTTGATGCGATCACTATCAGGGGAATAATCAAGGCAGCGGTAGCAAGCCTAGATAACAAAAGCAATTTACTTCCAGCTAAGTTAGGTATTAATTGAGCAAGGTCTGCTGTAAATACAGACGAAATGCCGTTTAACAGGCTATCCATACTGCTCATAACAAGAATGACTGCTAACACTAATACAATACCAAACACCCAGCTAGGCACAACATTTATTAAAAGTTCAAACAGCGCGCTTGATGGTTCTACTAAGTTGCTATTTCCGGTGGCTACCACCCCTAGTAATCCCATCAAAAAAATCACTGGAATGACTAATAAACCTGCGGATAAAAACCCAGTTTTTAAAGACCTTTCATCCTTACAGGAATACACTCGTTGCCAATATGCACCGTTGAACATCTCAGCTGCCGAAATAGCTATAATTAATGTTAAACCAAACTCAATCCCTGGCCAATGAGTTAACGAAAGCAAATCCCGGTTTTCCAAGTTGACTGTACTGAAAGCGGACCCGAATCCGCCAAGTGCCACAAGTAGTATCAAAAAAACAGCTGCTATCAGGGGAATAATAAATACAAATTGGATTGAATCGGTGAATATTGAAACCCTGATACCTCCAAACGCGGTATAAATCATGGTAAAAATACCCACTATTGATGCAGTGATTACTAATGGAGTGCCACCAAGTAAATTTACAGCTAAAGATATTCCTGTAAGCTCAGCAGCAAGGAAGACAAACATATAAAACACCATGACCACTAAAGTTAGGATATGAGCAGCAGAACCATATCGCAATTTAACAAATTCAGTCAGACTGTGACCTTCAGGCATTAAACGTCGCAAGCGGGAACCAAGGAAAATAAAAGCTAACAGAGGTGCAGCAGACCCAATGCTATATCCAATTAACCCCACAATGCCAGACGATGCTCCAGTTTCTGCTGGAGAGAATAGTATCCAGGCCCCCAAGCCAGACGCGACAAGCGTGGCGGTTGCGAGCAAGCCGCCTACCTTATTTCGGGCAATAATATAGTTTCCGGCAGTGGTTTTAGTTTTGAGAGTGTACAGTAGCCCTATAACAGCGAAGAGTAAGGCAGTAATTACTGTTACTAAAATTATTGAAATGTTGAGACTCAAAAGCCACCCTTTTATTCTTTGGATTGTGAAATGGCTTTTTTAAGAGGTTCCCTACGCTGGCATTACCCAGATCAGGTTGTAAAGCGGGTCGGCATATTTTAAATATGCCCTCTCAGCCAAATCACTTTAGCTCCCCGATGTTTAATTTTCTTAGATTATTATAAATGTAAATCTTAATATCGCCAAGATGTTTTTATCAGCGTGACAGGATTTAAACATGGCTTAACTCCGGATCAGATTAAATGTGTTATTTGCTTCGGAGTTCAACTTCTTTTCCCGCTCGCTTTTGCAGCGGTATTTCCTTGAGCCAGAATGTGACTATAGCTGCGATGACCGTTATAACCAAAGCAATAACAAATATGTCAGCAATTGATTCCGCGAGAGACTCTTGCATCACTGAAAGGATAGTGTCAATTAAATTAGATTTATTAGTAATCAAGGGATTAATTTGTGCTTCTAAGCTGCCTATTTTAGAGTTATCCATTAAGATATTTGGATTGGTTTTCATATCAGCTAATAGACTTGCAGGGATTTCATTAAAGGCGGATTCGGGAAGATTTAACATGAATTTAGAAGCAAATCTGGTTGTTAGCAAGGAACCAAGTAAAGCTAGTCCAGCTGATGCGCCTATTGAACGGATGAATTGAGCTGAAGAAGTAGCTAAGCCAATATCCTTATAATGAACTGCATTTTGGATGGCAATGTTAAAACAAGGGAAAGTTGTACCCATTCCAAAGCTCATTATTACCATACTGGCTATAACAAATCCCAAAGAAACATCTGTACCGATTTGCGTTAACAATGATAGTCCTATAGCCATAATGATTATGCCAATGAGTCCGAGAATCCGGTAATGGCCCCCGAATCTTGATAGCAATTGTCCAAATAAAGTTGCACCAAAAACTGTACCCAGCATCATGGTGGTTGAAAGAAGCCCGCTATCAGTAGCTGATTTGCCTAAAGCACCTTGGAAGAATAATGGCATAAAAACGGAGCCTGTAAACATAGTCACACCTAAGAGTAGCGTTATTATCAAACCTACTGCCATTATAGGGTTGCTATATAAATTTAACGGCATTATAGGGTTGGGCGCGCGAAGCTCATTGATGATAAATAAGACAGATGCTATTGCAGCCAACCCAAGTGAACTTAATACGCGGATAGAATCCCACCCATGCTCAGAGCCTCCCCATGAAAGCCCAAGCATTGCAGGAACTACTGCTATCAAAAGTAAAATTATGCCTATGTAATCAATTTCTTTAGATTCAGCGACTCCTTTGTGTTTTGGAAACAAGAAAAAGAAAATCAAACCAATGGGTATGGTTAGTGGGATATTTATAAAAAATGCCCATCTCCATGTAAATGAATCTGTAAGTGCTCCGCCGGTTACAGGTCCAATTATTGACGAGAGAGCAAAAATGCCTGCAAGAAACCCCATGTATTTGCCTCGTTCGGCAGGCGAGTACAGGTCACCAACAGCGATAAATGCGCATGCCATTAGAGTTCCTCCGCCTACTCCTTGTATGGCTCTAAATGCAATTAGTTGACTCATGTTAGCCGACAACCCTGACAAAATTGAGCCCGTTAAGAATACCGCAATACCAAAAAGAAAAAATGTCCTGCGCCCGTAAATATCAGACAGCTTTCCGACAATCGGGATAATAGCAGTGGACGCCACTAAATATGATGTAGTTATCCATGAAAAATGATCAAACCCACCCAAAGATGCAACAATTTTGGGGATAGCGGTTGCGACAATTGTTTGGTCAAGTGACGCTAAAAATATAGCTAACATCACGCCTGCCATTATGATAATAGATTGTTTGCGAGGAAGGGGCTCTCGGTCGCCCCAGCCCGACTCCAGGTCGTCACCTTTTTTATCTAGGGAAAGTTGATTGGTGTTCCTATAATTGCCTGAAGAATGATTTATGCTCAAGATGATTTAATTAAATAAAATACTTTAATAGGGTCCAACGCATGGTTTTAGTACTATACCTTATTTTTATGCCAATTAAAATTAAGTAACTTATAACACATTCAATGCCGGGATAAACTAAGTCAAACTAGATTGTCTACTAGAAGTACAATCAAGATAAAGTTGTCCGGGCGCGCGTAACTTTTTTTGAAAAAGCTGTCGGCCAGTCTATTGACACTTGTATTTGACAAATGCTAACCTAATTTCTTGTATAAATCAGATTGTGAGTTTATACAACGAAGGGGAGTAGTAGCGAAGGTAACCGGAACAGAGATCCAGGGCTGGTGAAATCTTGGAACGCAATGCACCGTGAACTTGCCTCTTGGTTAAGTTACATAGACGTGTCGAAATAAATAATAGCGTTAACTCCACACGTCCTTAATAGAGAATAAGTGGTACGGTCTTTTGGCCATACAATTAGGGTGGTACCGCGGGAATGTAAAAATCTCGTCCCTTAGAAAGGGCGAGATTTATTTTTTGTGATCCAATGAATAAGCTGACAGATAAGAAACTATAGAGGAAAGAAAATGCAACTAACAGGCGCACAGATAGTTTGTGAGAGTTTATTGCAAGAGGGAGTAGACACTATCTTCGGAATACCGGGAGGAGCAATCCTACCGTTGTATCAAACCTTGCCTGAATACCCAGGTTTAAAACATATATTGGTTAGACACGAGCAAGGCGCAGCGCATGCAGCAGATGGATATTCAAGGGTAACAGGGAAACCTGGGATATGCTGGGCAACGTCAGGCCCGGGAGCAACAAACCTAGTAACAGGAATAGCAACCGCTGCCATGGATTCGGTTCCTATGGTTGTGATCACAGGCCAGGTAAAAAGATCGGCAATTGGATCTGATGCGTTTCAGGAAACAGACATAACTGGTATCACTTTACATATAACCAAACATAACTATCTTGTGCTGGATGCGGCTGATGTCGCTACCACGATAAAAGAAGCATTCCATCTTGCTACTACTGGTAGACCTGGTCCAGTTTTAGTAGACATACCTAAAGATGTACAAGAAGAGCTGACTGAGTTTGAGTATCCATCTGAAGTGAAAATAGAGGGTTATAACCCAACCAATGAAGGCAGTGCTGTCATGGTGCGCCGCGCTGCAAAATTAATTAACGAAGCAAAGCGCCCAGTAATTTTGTCTGGGCATGGTGTAATTTTATCTGGAGCTTATGGTGAACTTATAAGCCTAGCTGAAAAAGCCCAGACCCCAGTAATTGCAACATTATTAGGTATAAGTTCGTTTCCTGAAGATCATTTTTTATATGCGGGATGGCCCGGTATGCACGGAATGGCTTATTCGAGCCTGGCAATTGATGAATCCGACTTATTAATAGCTATTGGAATGCGATTTGATGACCGTATTACTGGTGATACTAGTAAATTTGCTCCAAATGCTAAAGTGATTCATATGGATATTGATCCTTCAGAAATTGGCAAGAACATAAATGTAGATGTGCCTATCGTTGGAGACGCAAAACATATTTTGCGCCAACTCATTCCATTAATCGAGGAAACCTCACGAGTGGATTGGATAAACCGGGTAGAGACACTAAAATCTGAACATCCTTTAATTGGTGTTAATGATACTGATAAATTGATACCACAGTTTGTTATTAATGAACTATATAAAGCAACTAATGGAGATGCTATTGTCGTTACCGGAGTTGGACAACATCAGATGTGGGCTGCTCAGTACTACAAATTCAATGAGCCTCGGACTTTAGTCTCTTCTGGAGGATCAGGGGCAATGGGATTTGAGGTTCCCGCAGCTATGGGAGCACAACTAGGAAGGCCAGATAAAACTGTTTGGTCTATTTGTGGGGACGGCGGATTCCAGATGACTATGTGTGAATTAGCAACACTGGCAGAAAATAAAATACCTGTTAAATTAGCTATAATCAATAATGGAGTTCTCGGCATGGTGCATCAATGGCAGGAGTCTTTTTACAATAAAAGCTACGTGGCAACAGAATATTCAGCCAACCCCGACTTTGTTAAATTAGCGGAAGCATTTGGATTGTTAGGAGTTAGGGTTTCAGAAAAGAGTGAAGTTGCAGCAGGAATAGCCAAAGCAATGGATTTTGATGGCCCTGCATTAATAGACTTTGTTGTAGAGGAACAAGAAAATGTTTACCCATTTATTCCATCAGGAATGAGTGTGGCCGATATGATAGAAGGCTCGCAACGCGAGAAGATAAGACAATGATCTTAAATACAAACCAATCCCATAGAATCGTCACGGCATTAGTCAAAGATAAACCCGGGGTATTGGCACGAATATCTGGAATGTTTCGTCGTCGTGGCTTTAATATAAAGTCTTTAGTCGTAGGTCAATGTGAATTACCAAATAAATCTAGAATGACTTTTGTGGTTGAGGGTAATGATAAAACCGTTGAACAAGTCACGAACCATCTGTATAAGTTAGTAGAAGTAATCAAAGTTAACGATATATCTGATCAAAATCTTGTAGAAAGAGAATTGGCTCTGATCCGAGTAAAAACAAACTCTCAGACTCGTAGCGAAATTATGCAAATTGTGGATATTTTCAGAGCCCATATAGTAGATGTGGCAAATGATGCAACAATAGTTGAAGTCACCGGCAATGAGCTTAAAGTGAACTCTCTTCAAAAACTTCTGGAACCATTTGGTATTTTAGAAGTTATGCGAACTGGGACTATTGCAACGAGCAGAGGGTTACAGAAATAAAAGGAGAACTAAAAATACAATGGCAAAAATGTACTATGACGGTGATGCAGATAGCTCGCTAATTGAGGGTAAAACCATCGGAATTGTTGGTTATGGAAGCCAGGGACATGCACACGCATTAAACCTTCACGATTCAGGTCTCAATGTTATCGTAGGATTGCATGAAGATAGTAATAGCAGGTCTAAAGTAAAAAACGATGGATTAGAGGTTGCTTCGGTCGCAGAAGTGGCAAAAAATTCTGACGTCATTATGATGCTGTGCCCTGATACTACCCAGCCTGAGGTTTATAAAGATTCGATAGAACCTCATTTACTTCCAGGCAAAACTTTAATGTTTGCCCATGGGTTCAATATCCATTATAAAACTATCGTTCCTCCTGACTCAGTGGACGTTTCAATGGTTGCGCCTAAAGCTCCAGGCCATCGAATGCGAGAAGTTTTCACGAACGGATCGGGAGTTCCAGGCTTATTGGCAATTCACCAGAATGCGTCTGGCAAAGCTCATGATTTGGGACTTGCGTACGCAAAAGGAATTGGCTGTAGCCGGGCAGGAGTGTTAGTAACAACCTTTGAAGAGGAAACAGAGACGGACTTATTTGGAGAGCAGGCGGTGCTTTGTGGGGGGGTTTCTGCCCTTGTAAAGGCGGCATTTGAAGTTTTAACTGAAGATGGAGGATATGCTCCGGAATCAGCATACTTTGAAGTAATGCATGAACTTAAGCTTATTGTTGACCTATTCTATAAGGGCGGAATGGAATATATGCGTTACTCAGTTAGCGATACTGCTGAATTTGGTGATTATACAAGAGGCCCTAAAGTAATAGATGAACATGTGAAATCTAATATGAGAGAGGTGCTTGCGCAAATCAAGGATGGAACCTTTGCTAGGGAATGGATAGCGGAAAATGACGAAGGTAGGCCAACGTTCAATCGATTACGTGAAGAAAATGCAGGCCACCCAATAGAAAAAGTTGGAAAAGAGCTAAGGGGCATGATGTCATTTTTGAATGACTCTGATTAAAGAAACAGGTAAGAGATAAAATTTGGAGATGTAGAAATGGCATCTAAAAAAAATATGGAAACAATAAAAATATTTGACACTACTCTTAGAGATGGAGAGCAATCTGCAGGTGCAGGCCTAACGACCGCAGAGAAGCTCCAGATTGCAAAGCAGCTGGAGCTTTTGGGAGTCGATATTATAGAAGCAGGGTTTGCAGCAAGCTCAAAAGGAGATTTTGAGGCAGTTGAGGCTATTTCTCGTGAGGTTCGAACCCCTATAATTGCTTCACTATCAAGATGTAATTTTGGTGATATTGATGCGGCATGGAACGCTATAAAGGATGCAGAAAACCCAAGGATTCACACATTTATTTCTAGTTCAGATATTCAAATAATGCATCAATTAAGAAAAAACCCTGAAGAAGTTTTAGACTTGGCTGTTGCCTCTGTTGAAAGAGCAAAAAGTTACTGTGATGACGTAGAGTTCTCTCCCATGGATGCTTCACGTACTGACCCGCAATACCTATATCAATTACTAGAGGCAGTAATTGCGGCCGGAGCGACAACAGTTAACATACCTGATACTGTGGGATACTCAATCCCATCTGAATTTGGCTCACGAATCAAAGATATAGTTGATAATGTTCCAAATATTAGCAAAGCTGTTATATCAGTACATTGTCATAACGATCTAGGACTTGCTGTTGCAAACAGTATAGCTGCAGTACAAGCTGGTGCGCGCCAAATAGAAGGTTGCATTAATGGATTAGGTGAACGTGCCGGTAATGCTTCGCTTGAAGAAGTGATAATGGCAATTGAAACTCGTAAAGACCTACTCAAAGTGTCAACAAATATAACCACTGAACATATTTATCGGACATCTCGAATGGTGTCAGACATTACTGGATTTCCTGTACAAGCGAATAAAGCTGTTGTTGGCGCAAATGCTTTTCGCCATGCGTCTGGAATACACCAAGATGGAGTACTAAAAGAAAGAACCACCTTTGAGATAATGGACCCACAAATAGTTGGCTGGCCATCAAACGAATTAGTTTTAGGCAAATTAAGTGGCCGAGCAGGGTTAAGGTCAAGATTGGATGATCTAGGGTATCATTTAACCAAACAAGAACTTGACGGAGTTTTTACGCAATTTAAAGATTTAGCTGACCGAAAACGTGAAGTCACAGATATAGACCTAGAGTCTTTGATGGCCGGACAGCGAAGAATGGACACAGAATTGCAAAGTTATATTTTAGAACACGTACAAGTTAGTTCTGGAAACCACGATATTCCTACTGCTACAGTTTCGTTAATTATGCAGGATGGTATAAAAATTACAGATGCTGCCACAGGTACAGGCCCTGTTGATGCTGTTTATCAAGCGATTAATCGTATAGTAAAAGTGCCAAACACTTTGACAGAGTATCGAGTGAATGCAATTACAGAAGGCATAGATGCACAGGGTAGCGTAACAATTCGAATTGAACATGATGGAGAAACTTATGTCGGCAGAGGGTCGGATACGGACATCATCGTTGCTAGCGCGAAAGCTTATATGCATGCATTAAATAGAATGCTGGATATCACAGACAGTCAAGTTTCTGAAACTACTGCTTAGTTGAAATTGCAGATGACATGATTTTCTAGGTGAGTAGTAAGTTGCAGGATAAGATAAGTTGTTAAAAATATGTTAACTATTAAGCCATTTCATATTTAATTAAGGAAAAGCACAAATAATGGGACAAAATCAACCAAAAACGTTATTTGAAAAAATTTGGCAAACGCATGTGGTTAAAGAGAAATCAGGCGAGCCAACTATACTTTATGTCGACTTACATCTAGTACATGAAGTCACATCTCCACAAGCATTTGATGGGTTGAGAGTAGCAGGTCGAAGTGTGAGGCGTCCCGACCTGACAATAGCAGTTATGGATCATAATACCCCGACATGGGATCTGTCATTACCAGTAAAAGACTTAATAGCAAAAGAACAATTAGATGCACTTGATGAGAATTGTAAGGAATTCGGGGTAGAGCTTTATGACAGGTTTAGCCCATTGCAAGGGATAGTTCATATTATCGCACCGGAACAAGGGCGCACTCAGCCTGGGAAGATCATTGTATGTGGTGATAGCCATACTTCTACACATGGCGCCTTTGGCGCCTTTGCCCTTGGTATCGGTACATCTGAAGTAGAGCATGTTTTGGCAACTCAAACACTGAGGCAGAAAAAACCCTTAACCATGGAGATTAATATAGATGGGCCTGCACCAACTGGAGTATCAGCCAAAGACATTATTTTAGGGGTAATAGGACGCATTGGAGTTGCCGGGGCTGTAGGTCATGTGATTGAGTACACAGGTGAAGCGATTAAAGACTTGTCTATGGAAGGTAGAATGACGGTTTGCAACATGTCTATTGAAGCAGGTGCTCGAGCAGGAATGGTGGCGCCTGACCAGACTACGTTTGATTATATCAAAGGCAGGTCACATGCTCCGAAAGGTTCAGAGTTTGAAATTGCGACCGAACAGTGGAGTAACTTAAGGTCGGACCCCGGAAGCGTTTATGATTCCAGGGTAGTCATAAATGCTAAAGATTTAGAACCATTCGTTACATGGGGGACCAACCCTGGGATGGTTATTCCAGTCACGTCTAAAATACCTAACCCCAATGATGCATTGGGCGAATCTGAAAAGGAATCTTGGCAAAGAGCTTTAACTTATATGGATTTAATTCCTAACACCCCAATCACTGATGTTAAAATTGATAGGGTTTTTATTGGCTCATGTACTAATTCTCGAATTGAAGATTTAAGGGCTGCTGCCGCTGTAGTTAAAGGTAAAAAGGTTAGTGACCAGGTATATGCTATGGTGGTTCCTGGGTCTGCTGCAGTAAAAGAGCAAGCGGAGCAGGAAGGCCTTGATCGTATATTAATTGAGGCGGGCTTTGATTGGAGGGTAGCTGGGTGCTCTATGTGCTTAGGCATGAATCCCGACATCTTGCAACCCGGAGAAAGATGTGCTTCTACGAGCAATAGGAATTTTGAAGGAAGGCAAGGTAAGGGAGGTAGAACTCACCTTGTTAGCCCTCAAATGGCCGCCGCCGCCGCTATAGAGGGACGCTTTGTAGATATTAGGGAATGGGCGTAGTTCACGGTAACGTTTCAGGTAATATAGTTTTTATATAAAACCGATCAAAATATTAATCTTAGTGAAGGTAAAATGGATCCATTTATAAAACATACAGGCTTAGTGGCTCCGATGGATAGAGCTAACGTAGATACTGATCAAATAATACCAAAGCAATTTCTTAAAAGAATTAAGAAAACAGGCTATGGGCAATTTTTATTTAACGACTGGCGTTTTAAAGAAGATGGATCCCTTAATCCTGAATTTGAATTAAATAAAAGTTCTTATGCAGGGGCGTCAATATTAGTTGCAGGAGCGAATTTTGGATCAGGCTCTTCTCGCGAACATGCCCCATGGGCATTAATGGATTACGGATTCAAATGTATTATTGCTCCCTCTTTTGCAGATATTTTTTACAATAATTGTTTTCAGAATGGAATACTGCCGATAGTCGTATCTGACAGCATTGTTTCTGGCATAACACGGAGGGCTAGAACTAAAGAGGGATATACATTAAACGTAGACTTGCAATCTTTGAAGATCTGGGACGAAGAAGAAGATATTGCCATTAATTTTAAAATCGATGATTTCCGTAGGAATTCCTTAATGAATGGCTTGGACGATATCGGAATTACGCTACAGCATGAAGTCAATATTTCGAATTTTGAGCAAACTCGACATAAGCATGGCGGGGTTTTAAGCAGCTAAGCCATTTTTGATGGCCGTGCTTAAACTAACTTAAAATTCCCTCAATCTCGAATAACTCAGTGGGTATGGTCAATAGGATCGATTGCTTCTAAAGATTTAGTTTCTTGAAATCTCAACCCGCCTCCTTCTATTGGAAGACTCCTGGATTCAGAAGAATCCAGGATAGATGAAGGTGGTTCGTTTAATTTAGGTTGACCGCTTAAATTCTTAGTGAATTCCCCTATTTGCCTAAATTTACGATATCGCCTTCTAGATCGTCTGAAATTAGATAAATTACCGATCTCTGTTAGGTGGTTTAGAATAACACGCCTTAGTTGTCTGGCTGCTGCATCAGGGCTTTCATGCGCTGCACTAATTGGTTCTCCCACAATTTCATCAATAATATTTAATTCTAGACAATCAGTTGCCGTTAATCTTAAAGATTCTGCCGCTTCCTCATTTGTTGTTGATTTATTAAACATTAGAGTAGCAGCTTCTTCTGGCGCCATTATTGTGTAGATGGCATTTTGCATCATTAAGACTCTATCTGCTATAGCAAGAGACAAAGCCCCTTCACTTCCACCCTGTCCAATTATTGCAGCAATTGTTGGCACGTTTAATGAAGCCATTGTAGACATGGTTAATGCAATAGAGTTTCCAAGTCCTTGTCGTTCTGACTGATCTCCTTGGTTTGGTCCAGGTGTATCAATAAGCGTGATTATGGGGATATCGAATTTTTCTGCAATTTTCATTAAGCGGACCGCTTTGCGAAAACCTGACGGCGACGTCATTCCATCATTCATCTTATCCGAACCTTGGCCTCCTCTTTCTTGCCCAATTATCATTACAGTTTGACCACCTAAATGTCCAAGGCCACCTAATATTGCTGGATCTTCTCCTGTCGACCTATCTCCTTTAAGCTCAAAAAAATTTAATACAATCCGGTTTATATAGTCGACTGTAGTTGGCCTTTTTGTATGTCTAGCGAGACCGACTGATTGCCAAGCTCTTTGTTTTGGTAGTGGAGTTTGACTTCTTTTTGTTTTTTTCCGGTAACTGAGTCGAAACTCAGGATTAGTTAAATCTAACAAGACAGCAAGGGTTTCATTTAATTCAGGACGGGAGACGATAGTGTCTATCATTCCGTGAGACAGTTGTGATTCCGCGTTATGGATAGACTGTTGGGTTGACTTGATCTCAGATTGTTTAATTGCTCTAGCAGTTGAAAAGCCTATTATTGCACCTGGTTCAGCTACAGTTATATCTGCCAGGTTTGCTAAGCTGGCAAATGCTTGGCCAGTGGTTGGATTAGCCAGTACGGAAATAAGCGGTAGTTGTTTTTCTGAAAATTTCTCAGCTGAAACAGTAATTTTCCCCATTTGTAACAAAGAAAGTAAGCCTTCATGAACCCGAGCGCCACCGCTTGTTAAAACAGCAACAAGAGGCAGCTTGCGTTTAGCAGCATGCTCGAAGGCTAATGCAACTTTCTCCCCAACAACTGAACTGATTGAACCGCCCATAAATCCAAAATCTAAAGCTATCAATGTGGCAGAGCTACCACCAATAGAGCAGACGCCAGTTACAACTGCCTCATATAATCCAGTTCTTTTTTGATCTGCAGATATTTTTGCACTATATAGCGATTCTAAAGGTGTTGAAGCAGGTCCTTTGGAGAAAATAGATCGATTAATTTCCTTGAAACTACCGGGATCAACAAGGCACTGAATTCTATCTCGAGCTGATAGTCCATAATGGAAATTGCACCCTGGACAAACTCTAAAAAGTTCATATAGAGGAGAGTCTACTAGCACTATACCGCACACTAAGCAGGCTTCTCTTAGAGTTGTGGCTACCTGTTTAATTTGCGATTGTGCTTCATTAGAGCTTAAAAGAATCCTAAGAAGACTCGATAGTTTTCGAACCATGCCTTTTTGCCTGCTTACAGAAAAATCCTAAAGATTGATTTATGATAATCAATCGGCGATAAGACTGCATGCTTCAAGCAGTCTTATCGAATTATAACATCACGTGATTTTGATCCATCACTAGGCCCAACTATACCCTGTTCTTCAAGGTCATCCATCAGTCGTGCCGCTCTTGGGTAACCAACCCTTAAACGCCTTTGTAAAAAGGAAGTCGATAATTTGCGCTCAGAGTGTGCCAGGGCAATCGCCTCATCTAACAATTCGTCCCCTACCTCGTGAGTATTAGTGTTATTAGATTTGTCAGAGGTTTCCCTTAAACTTAAATCTATATCAGGTATAGGCGGCCAGTTAATATTTTTCCAGTACTCAACTAATTTAGATATCTCTGAGTCAGATATAAAAACTCCTTGGATTCTACTGGGCCGTGAAGCATCGATTGGCTGATATAACATGTCGCCCCGTCCTAAAAGTTTTTCTGCCCCAGCACTATCTAAAATAGTCCTTGAGTCAATTTGTGAAGTCACCCCAAATGCGATTCGACTTGGAAAATTTGCTTTGATTAATCCTGTCAAAACATCTACAGAAGGCCTTTGTGTCGCAATTATTAAATGAATTCCTGTTGCTCTTCCAAGTTGAGCTAGTCGACAAAGCGACTGTTCAACTTCTATGGAAGAAGACATCATTAAATCAGCTAGTTCATCAACCACGACAACAAGGTAAGGCATTTTTTCCTTGGTTTTCGAGTTGTAAGAGGAAATATTTCTTGCTCCAGATTGCTCCATATGTTTGTAGCGCTTGAACATTTCGTTAATAAGGGCTTTCAGTAGTGGCACAACTTCTGTGGTTTCTACAATAACAGGCGTTAATAGGTGTGGTATGCCATTAAAAGGGGTTAGCTCAACTCGCTTGGGGTCTATTAACAGAAGGCGTAATTCTGAGGGTGTATTTTCAGTAATTAAACAGGAAATTATGGTGTTAAGGCAGACGCTTTTTCCACTTCCTGTGGCCCCAGCAACTAATAAATGAGGCATATTGATTAGATCTAATACAACGTCATCGCCTCCAGTACCTTTACCAAGTGCTATTGGCAGTGTTCCTGATTTTACTAGATTGTCAAAAAGGCTATTATCCATCACAGATCTAATCGTGACTAAAGAAGGATTGGCGTTTGGCACTTCAATTCCAACTAAAGAAGTTCCAAGGACAGGAGACTCGATACGAATGGAAGAAGTTTGTAAGGCAAGCGCCAGGTCTTTTTCGCGTTGCATTATAGTGTCAACCTTTACGCGCGTTTTAGTTTCAACCTTTTTCTTAACTATTTTTCCAGAGTTATCTAATATTGTCCTTCCGGCATTGTCAGTCGCGCTTTCTTGTTTATATTTTCTAATCCACCCAGGCTCAATGCCATACATGGTTACTGTTGGCCCAGACCTTGTCATCTTTACTTCTACTTCCACTCCATAATCATTTAGGGTTTGTTGGATTTTTTTGGATGTTTCGGCCATTTCAGATACAGGAACTACCGGCGCAGGGGCGTCAATAAAAATAGTCTTTTTTGGCAGTGCCCATAATTTACCCCATTTATCTAATAACGGAATACCTTCTACAGATAAGGTTTGCTGTAACTTGCTTTCATGTTCATTAGCTTCATTCCATGATTTATTAACTTTAGATTGATGTTCCTGGATTAGGTTGAAAGAATTTTCAAGAGAATCGTTTGAGTCTTCAGGAGTTTCATGAGTTGTGCTGGCAATAAGCTCAGATACTTCTTCAATATTTATGTAATCAGAATCCGGTATCTCTTTGTTAGGTTCAAATATTGGCGCCTGATCTATTGAAGAGGTTAAAGGATCCCTTTGACTTTTATAAAGAAACAAAACCGACTGAAACTTGTCATAATTTATTTTTGAAAAATTTAATATTGAAGCAGACATTGAGTAGCATAAAGTAATAAAAACAAGGACAGTGTTCCGAGAAGTAATTGTAAATTTAACCACTGCATAGTAGCTGACCTTAGGAAATAAAATCACGATGCTGCAACAGAGCATCGTGATGGCTAAGACTGTCGAAATTATGAGACTGTCATTAGTAATTAAAGAGCCAATCTGCCCCCCTAAAGACACTTTGCCATCAAGTGTAAATATCCTTAAGCTAGAATCAAAGCCTGGATGAAAAGCTGAGAGTATCGATAAAATGGCTATACCTACAAACAGTAGTGAAATTAAGATAACAACACCGCGTCTGTGAATTATGGTTTTAAATTTATATAAAGTTGCAATGAAAGCTGATATCCATATTCCAGCTGGTATAAGTCCTAGGCTTAGCTGAAATAATAGTTCATCTCGAATGAGGATAGACCTGTCTGTAATTTGGGAGCTGAATATAAGGCCTAAAATGGAGATTATTGCGATGACAGCAAAAACGCATCCGGCTACGTAACCAGTTTGATGTTTTGGTAAAAATTTATTGAAATTGTAAGCTAGTTTGCTATTCATGTCATAACTTTCCGTTCATAACGAATAGGTTTGAATAAAAAGTAAGCCTTAAAGCTCTTAATTCACTGGTTGCACTAGAGCTAAAATTACTGGACGTCTTTTTGTTTCTTTGTACAACATATCAGCAACCAAACGTGTAATATTTTCTTGTATGTCGTACCAATCTAATACTGAACCCGCATTATTTTCCAGTGCAAAATGCACCAATTGTGAAGTTTTTTCTGAAAGACTTTCAACTTTATTGAGTTCTGGAAAGCCATATGAAACAATCGATGGCTTGCTTAATATTTCTAATGATTGACTTTGGATAGACAGCCCCACTACTACAAGACCTGACTTGGATATGCGGTTGCGCTGACGTAGTTGTAAATCTGCGTTTCGCCACATTTTTTGGCCGGAGATAAAAACCTGTTCTAGGGATATATAGTCTGTAATAGCTGCTTGATCTGAATTTATATCAACAACGTAGCCATTTTCTATAACCAGCGTGTTTTTAGGTTTTATACCAACATTCTGAGCTAATTCTGCGTGTGCAACCAAATGGCGATATTCTCCATGTATGGGGATGAAAAATTGTGGGCGAACTATATTAAGCAAAAGTTTCAATTCTTCTCTGGAAGCGTGGCCATGAACATGAACTAAAGCGTTTCGACTTGAAAACACCGTTGCCCCCAGCCTGTAAAGGCCATCAATTGTTTTAGAAACCAGAGATTCATTTCCTGGAATAGGTGATGATGACAAGATGACTGTATCTCCGGAGATAATTTTTACGTCCTTGTGTTCATCTCTAGACATCCTGACGAGCGCACTGGTTGGTTCACCTTGAGTTCCTGTAGCTAAAAGAATTACTTGGTTATTAGGTAGTTTTTTAGCTTCCTTTAATGAAACCAATACATTCGGTTCAGCATGCAAGTATCCTAATTTAATTGCCATTTTAAGATTATTACTCATGCTGCGCCCAACAACAGCAACTTTTCGATTGTGCCGAAATGCACTGTCGAGCACTATCTGCATTCTTGAAATTAAAGACGCGAAAGTCGCAACAATTACCCTCCCTTCCCCTTGAGATATTTTTAAATCAATAGGGGCTTGAATTGTTGATTCTGATGGGGTGTATCCATCAACTTCTGCATAGGTTGAGTCAGCTAGCAATACTAGCACTCCGTCGTCAGCTAACCGTGAGAGAGTGGCGAAGTCTGTTTTATGGTTGTCTATAGGGGTATGATCTATCTTAAAATCTCCAGTATGGACAATGGCGCCTTGACGAGTGTGGATGGCGATACCCATTGAATCTGGAATGGAGTGACATACTCTAAAAAATTCGACATCAAATGAACCGATTTTTAATAGTTTGTTAGGTTCAATAATGTGGAGCTGAGAGTGTTGTAAAAGTCCATGCTCTCTTAACTTAACACTTATTAGCCCATGCGTTAGCTTAGAAGCATAAACCGGCACATTTAATTCAGAAAGAACGTAAGGTAGGGCGCCTATATGATCTTCGTGACCATGGGTCAACAATATAGCTTGGACCCTCTCGTGGTTTTCGATCAAATAGCTAATGTCTGAGATTATGAAGTCTACGCCTGGCATGTCGTTGCTTGGAAACAAAACTCCAGCGTCGATTACAATGATGTCATCGTTTATTTCGATAACCATCATATTACGTCCAATCTCGCCCAAGCCACCTAGCGGTATAATGCGGATATTAGGATTTTTTTTCAATTAATAATAAACCTACGCGTGTTTGCCAGAGTTAGGCTCTGTGTGTTGAAGTTGACCTTTATCTAAATCAAATGCCAGCTGGCTTTTGCATGAATTCTCTGGCGACTCTTTTATATCTCCTGATTCTGAACTATTTATTAATGTTTTCATTTGACGAAAATCTTCCTCTAAAATTGGTTTAAGCTTCGGGTTGTACAAAGTTGCTGCGGGGTGGTACACAGGAAAAACTATTCGCCCCTTCCATGTTCTTGGCTTCCCTCTTTCTTTACTAATTAACTCTCCTGGGAAGAAATTGTTAAATGAATGCCTTCCAAGGGTTACAATTAATTCTGGATTTATAATTTCTATTTGCTTGTCTAAATATTTCCAGCATTGATTTATCTCATTAGGGCTGGGGTCTCGGTTATCTGGAGGCCTGCATTTTATAATATTTGCAATATATACCTGTTGTCTGCTTAAACCAATAAGCTTAAGCATGTTAGACAGCACGCTACCTGCAGTTCCAATGAATGGCAGCCCTTGTTCATCTTCTCGGGCACCGGGAGCTTCACCAACAAGCAGTATTTTCGAATCTAAGCTACCTTCTCCGGGAACTGCGTGAGTTCGAGTTTTAGACAGATCACATTGAACACAAGTCTTTATTTTGTTGACTAGTGATTCATATTCAGAAATTATCATAGCGGGGTCGACATATTTAATAACAAAGAATACCTAAAAGATTGAATCTTAATATTCCACAATTTCACAGTAAAGGTTAAATTGTTTATGATTAAATCGTGTGGCCCGTGGATGATTTTATTAGTCTTTTACCCCGTGTTTTTTAAGGAAATCTATTGCTGCTTGAACAGTGGTAATGGACTCAGCATCTTCGTCAGATATTTCTATAGTGACTGAATCAGAAGTAAACTCCTCTTCAAAAGCCATTATTAACTCAACTAAATCAAGCGAATCAGCGTTCAAGTCATCAATAAATGATTTTCCGGGGGTAACCTCTTCGGGCTCAACACCCAATTTGTCAGCCACAGTGGACTGCACCCTTTCAACTACTGTTGCCATTAATTTCTCCTAGAATTGTAAAAAACAAATTATACCTTAACATTTTTAGCAAGTATTAGAGATCCTAATACGCCATTAATAAATTTTGGTGATTTTTCAGTGCCAAAAATCCTTCCTAAGTCTACAGCTTCGTTAATAGCAACTTTAGGAGGGATATCTTCTTTACCAATAATCTCAGCGATCGCGATTCTTAAAACATTCTTATCTACTCCAGACATTTGGTCTAGTGGCCAGGACGGAGCGAACTTTGATATTAAATCATCTATTTGATGTATGTTTTCACCAATCATGTTCAATAATTTGGTCGCATAAATCTCTGATTCTTGACAAACATCCTTAGATTGGGATCGTGCTCTAAGAGATTTTTTACTAGAATGGAATGATGTGTCTTGTTCAAACAGGACTTGCATCGTTATTTCTCTAGCCTTACTTCTGGACCTGAAAGGTTGATCTATATTAGAACCGTTAGGGGTTTTCCGCTCTGGCCTTATGTCCATGCTTTTATTTAAGGGTTAAACCCTGTATTGAATTGAAGTTACCAATTGACATACTTCCAACAGATTTATCGATCCTCTTCAACATTCCATGTAAGGTGTTGCCAGGGCCAATTTCAATAAAATTTGTAACACCTAATAAAATCATGTATTCAATAGATCTTTTCCATTGCACGCATTCGCAAATTTGAGAAACTAATTCTTTCTTTATTTGTTTGACTGTCTTGATTGGCCTGGCCGTTATATTTGCGATTATGGGAGCATTTGGAATTTGTAGGTTAACTGAATTAACGGCATTTTCAAGCCCGTCTCTTGCAGGCTCCATTAAAGCTGAATGAAATGCACCGCCGACCTTTAAGGGCATGGCTCGCTTGGCCCCCCGAGCTGATGCCATATCTAATGCTTGTGCCACAGAAACGATGTCTCCACTTATAACTGCTTGCTGATCGGTGTTTATATTAGATATGTATGTTCCAGTTTGTCTGGAAATTTCCTCAACAATTACTTCATCCAATCCTATAATTGCAGCCATCGTGCCAGGCTGCAATTCACAGGCCTCTTGCATTAAGCGGCCTCTTTTTTGGACCAATTTGGCCGTACTACTGATATCAAGGGATTCAGTGATTGCCAAAGCTGTATACTCTCCAAGGCTATGTCCAGCCACAAAAGTTGGCTTAGGCATGTCTTTCTCGCCTAATAATTCCTCCATGGCTTTATAAGCAGCTAGGCTTACAGCCATTATTCCGGGTTGTGCATTACAAGTTTGGGTTAGCTCTGATTCTGGTCCCTCAAATATTAGATTGGAAAGAGGTTGATTAAGGGCATCGTCAATTTCTTCAAAAACGAGCTTAGCAGCAGGAGAGTTGTCATAGAGATCCTTGCCCATTCCTACCATCTGGCTGCCTTGTCCGGGAAGAAGAAAAGCGAATTTAGATTCGGCGTTAATTGTTGTATTAGCGGAACTCATATTCTTATTAGTTTAATGAGTTAAAATCTATACTGAATCTAAACTGGTTTCTAGATCGTTGCCGATGACCTGTCGTCCATTATAAAAACCGCAACTTGGGCATACCCGATGAGGTTGTTTTGGTTCGCTGCAGTTAGAACACATGCCAAAAGATGGCTTGGTAATGCTAAAGTGGGCGGCTCGACCACCCTTGCGATATCTTGTTTGTTTCTTTTTAGGAAGAGGTGCCACTTCATTCTCCAAATGGTTAATAATATATTGTACTGAATGATGTTAAACGAAATTAGGAATTAAGTTTAACACTTTATTCTGATAAATTTTAGCCCAAAATTTGGTTCCGCACCTAGAGTTGACATGTCTTTTTACATGAATAACTGCCTTCATAGAGGTTTAATGGGCAATTAATGTAAATTCCTGGAGAGTATATATGGATTGGAGTAACCTTGGTTTTGTTTGATTAATTAACAACTTTGAGTTCCTCATATAACCCCTAAACACTTTATAATAGAAAATTAATACACCGAGTTTAATGAGAGCCCCATTTAAAAAGTTAAGTTTATTACGAAAGGAATGGCTAACATGCCTCAAAATTGACATTTTTAATGATATTTTACAAGATTGACATGTTAGGTTATAGCAACTAAATTTTCTGTTCAATTCGACATTAGACCATGCTAATAGTTTCTTTTAGAAGAAACTGGTAAAAGAAACTGGTTAATAATCAAAACTCTATATGAAATATAAAAAGTCTCTGACATATTCGGTAATAATTTTGATTATCGCCTTCTTCTTGGCAGGATGTACCGCCAATCCTAAGGCTAGTTCGCAGAGTGAAACAAACCACGCCCTAGTAGATGTTGTGCCAGAAGAGCAGTTAAATTTTGTTGAACACGAGGTTTTATCTGTTAAGGAAGTTAGCTTTTCTGAACAGCAATTGAGCGACATTAAAATTCACCTTATTCAAGAGGCAGGCAAAGAAACCTTTCGATATTCTATGAATGCGACTATAAGCACAAGCGTTGCTGGAATTGAGGTAAAGGTCCCTCTTTCAATATCAGGTGAATTTGAACCTATAGATAAAACAAAGTCAGTGGTATCCATAAACATGGGATTTGTTGACACTGATATCGTCAGTGTTTCAGGTGATGGGGAGTTGTATTTTGCGGATTCAATAAACAGTAAATGGACTTCTTCAGAAGATACTGGTCAAATTTTCTCAAGCCCAACAACCATAATAAACGCCATATTGAAAGAGTCTGGGTCACTTGCGATTGTTTCGAGAGAACAATTAGCCGAGGTGGCATTACTACACATGAAAGTTACTGGCATTGAATCTTTATTTGGAAATATTGACGAAAATATTTACGTAGATTTATGGGTTAATGAAGATAATCTAAGAATATATAAATTAATGTTACAAGGCCCGATATTTATGCCCGATATTAAAGCATATTTGCCATCACAAATTGACGCTAGAGAAGCAATAGTGAGTGCTACTTATGATTTTTATGGATATGAAGACGCAATTAGTATAGAAATACCTGAGGCAGAAGATTATCTAGTGAACGGGAGACTACCGGGTACTAAGGTTTTTGAGCAGATTAACCTGGTAATTAGGTTTGGAGAATCTCACCCTGAATACAAGTCGACTCCAGCCACATCGGGCTGGCATTATGGGATTCCGGATGCTCCGGCTCCTTGGGGCGTCCATAATGAATTCATCTCAGACGAAGTTTTGATTCAAAACTTAGTACAAGGTGGTGTTGGATTGCATTATAACTGCGATGATGACTGTAAGGATGTAATTGACGTTTTTACGGAATTCTCAAAGCAGTATCAAAAAATCGTTGTTTCTCCATATGAGGGGCTAAATAAAAAGATAGCCATTACTGCCTGGTCATATATTGACGAGATGGATGAATTGGACTTAGACCGTATTGAGTTGTTTATCAAGGCGCACCACAATTCTGAAAGAGCGCCTGAACATTTCAAACCATAGTGAATAGTTTATTTATAATTGATCATTAAAGGCTTGTTTGATGAACAAAGCTATTTCTTGCGTTGATGTTCCTGGGCCAAAAACATTTGATACTCCCATTTCTTTTAGTTGTAGTCGATCTTCTTCAGGAATGATGCCTCCGGCGACAATTAGGATATCATCTCTATTATGCCGCGAAAGACCATCAATAATTTGCGTGAAAAGCTCTAGATGAGCGCCAGATAAAATAGATAGTCCAATTACGTCTACATCTTCATCAATTGCCGTGGAAATGATCATTTCAGGAGTCTGCCTTATGCCTGTGTATATTACTTCCATGCCAGCATCACGCAGAGAACGAGCTACGATTTTAGCCCCTCTATCGTGTCCATCAAGCCCGGGTTTTGCTACCAATACTCGTATAATTCTATCAGTCATTAATTACCGCCTGGCTTTCGCGGAGTCGACCAACTCGATTAAGACACCGCCAGTCGACTTAGGGTGTATAAATGCAATGTCGCCTGAAAGACCACTGCGTGAGGTTTTATCGATTAGATTTATTCCGGAGGCTTCTAATTGCTTTAAACTTTCATTCAGACCATCTATTTCAAAACATATATGATGGACACCCTCACCTCGCTTTTCTATAAAATTAGCTACTCCGCCTGTATTTTTAAGGGGTTGAATAAATTCCAATTGGGATCCACCCACCCTTATTAAAGCAGCCTTAACTCCATGATCTTGCAACTCAACGACTTCAGGCGTGCTAATACCAAATGTTTGCACATAAAACTTAATTGTTTTTTCTAAATCTAATACTGCAAGGGCTATATGGTTAATATGTCGAGCCACGCAGCCCGCCTTACTAGAGTCACTCAAAATTTATTCCTCCTGCATTAAATGGTAGTAAAAAGTTAACTTAGCAAGTAATTTTTCATTGATTAAGCAACGATCTTGCTATTAATATACGCTGTATTTCAGACGTACCTTCATATATCTCAGTAATTTTTGCATCTCGATACAGTCTCTCGGCAACATTTGGGGCAAAATACCCAACTCCACCATGTATTTGCACTGCTTGGCTAGCCGATTCCACAGCGACTTTTGATGCAAACAACTTAGCCATTGACGCTTCTGTCTTAAAGGGTTGATTATAATCTGATAATGATGCACACCGATAGGTTAATAGACGGGCAGCTTCAATGTCAGTAGCCATATTTGCCAACATGTTTTGTATGGTCTGAAACTCTGATATTAAATTACCAAAGGCTTTTCGATGCCTAGAGTATTGTATTGAAGCATCAAGTGCCATTTGAGCTATTCCAAGTGCTTGCGCTGCTATAAGAATCCTACCTGTGTCGAGAACTTGCATCGTCATAGGGAATCCTTTGTAAGGTCTGCCAATTCTGTTATCTTTTGGAATGAATACGTTATTAAAGTTTAATTCGCAAGTCGACGAAGCCCGGACACCTAATTTCCCTTTTTGTGGAGTTATTGTTAAGCCTTCACAAGGTGTTTCCAGAATGAATGTTTCCATGCCTTTAGAGCCTAAGCTTGGATTCCTAGTGGCAACAACAATTATAATCCCAGCCTCTTTTGCGTTTGTTATAAAGTGTTTTGAGCCGTTTATCAGAAACCCACCCTTGGTATCAGTTACTAATGTTTTAATAGAAGCAACATCGCTTCCGGCATCAGCCTCAGTTAATGCTAGAGCACCTAAGACATTCGAAGCCACAAGATTCGGTAAATATGAAGCTTTTTGTTTATGACTACCAAATAAATCAATATACTTTGTGCATAAAGACAAATGAGTTGCGTATATCACTGCAGTAGACGCGCATCCTCTAGCAAGTTCTTCAGTAACTATGGCTAAATGCAGATTAGAACCTTCGACACCTCCATAATTTTCATCGATACTGAGTCTAAATAAACCCATTTTAGAAAGCTTTGACATGGCGTCACTAGGGAATTCTTCATTTACATCGTATCTACTAGCATGAGGAATCAATTCACGGTCCACAAAATCCCTGATTGTGTTCCTCAGAAGTATGTCGCTTTCATTCAAGTAAGGGTCGATCATAATAGCCCTACGGATAGTTTCTTAGAATGGAGAAAACTCTTTCTGTTCACCAAAAACCCTCCTTAGTGTGTCTGATATTTCACCGACAGTAGCATAATTTTCAACAGCTTTGATCATTATGGGCATTATATTCTCGGTATTCGATGCGGCAACGCTAAGGTTTTCTAGGCATCTCGTTACTTCACCGCTGTTTCGTTCAGATTTTACCTTGCGTAACCTTTCGAGTTGAATACGAGTTTGATTTGGATCAATTCTCTGAATTGGAATAACAGTTTGATCTTTAGTTTGAAATGCATTCACTCCTACAACAATTCGTTCATTACTTTCTATATCTTGTTGTATTTTATATGCTGAATCATGTATTTCTTTAATTTGAAAACCTTGTTGTAGCGCACCTAGCGCGCCTCCCATATTTTGGATTTGATCTATATAATCATTTGCTTTACTTTCAATTTGATCAGTTAGGTTTTCTATATAAAAAGACCCCCCTAATGGATCGACTGTGTCAGTAATGCCGGTTTCATGGGATAGGATTTGCTGTGTCCGTAAGGATAGTTCTGCAGATTCGGGAGTCGGTAAAGATAGAGCTTCGTCACGAGAGTTAACATGAAGAGATTGAGTCCCACCTAAAACTGCTGACAGTCCTTGAAATGCGCTTCTTATAATATTATTGTCTGGCTGTTGAGCTGTTAAAGTAACTCCAGCTGTTTGTGTATGAAAACGGCACATCCATGAACGTGGATCTTTTGCACCAAACTGATTCCTCATTATATTTGCCCACATCCTTCTGGCTGCCCGAAATTTTGATATTTCCTCGAATAAGTCGCTCTGTGCGACGAAAAAAAAGGACAATCTAGGAGCAAATGAATCCACATCCAATCCAGAATTTATGGCAGCGTGAACATATTCAATCGCGTTAGAGAATGTAAAGGCTAATTCCTGTACAGCCGTAGCGCCAGCTTCTCGCATGTGGTAGCCAGATATCGAAATTGTGTTCCATTTTGGTATGTTTTCAGCACAATACTGAAATAAATCAGTAACTAGACGCATCGAAGGAATCGGAGGAAAAATATAGGTTCCCCTAGCTATATATTCCTTTAAAATATCGTTCTGTACGGTGCCACCAATCTGGTTTAAAGGTATATTTTGTTTCTTTGCAAGAGCGATATACATTGCGAGTAGTACCGAGGCGGTTGAATTTATGGTCATGGACGTAGTGACTTTGTTTAATGGAATCTCTTTAAATAAAATCTCCATGTCTACTAAAGAGCTTATGGGGACCCCTGCGCGCCCAACTTCACCAATGGCGAGGGGGTGGTCAGAATCATATCCTGTTTGAGTTGGCAAATCGAAAGCTACCGATAGTCCGCTTTGTCCGCTATCAAGCAAAAATTTATAACGTGCATTTGATTCTTCAGCGGAGGCAAAGCCAGCATATTGTCTCATTGTCCACACTTTGCCTCTGTACATATTAGGCTGTAATCCGCGTGTGTAAGGATATTCTCCAGGATATCCTAGGGTCGAGCTATTTGAATCATCATGATCATATACAGTGTCAATTTTGATTCCCGAATGGTTATCGAAATTGGATTTACGTTCGAGTCGACGCTTTATAGTAGGCTTAAGTACATTTTTGATCCAATTGGACTTAGATTTGCTTTCCATTAAATCTTCCTATCTAGTTCAGTATAAAAATCTAGCCTATTGCTTGTTAAATACGTTTGCGATATTCAATTGACGTTGAATCCAACCACCCATAAAATGAACAAGCGTTCTAAATCTAGCTTATATCCAAGAAATTATAATATGACAGACGAAAGTGGTATTAAAGACCAACAAAAACGGATTGTATCTGCTTTAACTCAAGAAGGCGAGGTTGCTGCGGATCTATCACTACGGCCAAGGAAATTGTCGGAATACATTGGCCAAAATCGTGTAAAAGATAATTTAACGATTTCTATTAAGGCAGCCTTACAAAGAGGTGATCCACTTGATCATACTCTAATTTATGGACCTCCAGGACTAGGCAAGACAACAATGGCCCACATATTGGCTACAGAAATGGGGGTTAGTATAAAAATGACATCTGGCCCAGCTATTGAGCGAGCGGGCGACATGGTTGCAATATTAACCCAACTTAGAAAGTTTGACGTTTTATTTATCGATGAAATACACCGGTTGCCACGCATAGTAGAAGAAATACTTTATCCTGCGATGGAAGATTTTTTTGTCTCATGGGTAGTTGACAAAGGACTAAAGGCGCGTTCAATGAACCTGTCTATACAGCCCTTCACGCTTGTTGGAGCAACCACAAGGTATGGAATGGTAAGCGCTCCACTTAGGGATCGTTTCGGGTTGATACATAGGCTAGATTTTTATGATGAACAAGCAATGTCTACTATAGTATCAAGATCAACTAAGATATTGAAAATTGAGGCTACTGATGAGGGGTGCTCAGAGATTGCTCGTAGGGCAAGAGGAACGCCAAGAATAGCTAATAGACTACTGAAACGAACTAGAGATTACGCTGAAGTTGTCACTAGGTCTGGGATAAACCAAGAAGTGGCACTAGAGGCGCTCAATAAGCTTGCAGTAGATAATATAGGACTGGACGATATAGATAGGCAGGTATTGACTTGTATTATCCTGAAATTTGGAGGTGGTCCTGTCGGGCTTGATACCGTTTCAGCCTCAATTAACGAAGAGTCAGACACAATAGAAGATGTTTATGAACCTTTTCTACTTCAATTAGGCTTTCTGGAGCGTACTTCAAGGGGCAGAATAGCAACTCCGCTCGCATATCAACATTTAGGCATTGAGTACGATAAATATAAACAACGAAACATGTTTTGATGCTCATAATAATAGAGTAATTTTTATTGGAGAAACAGCATGAACATGAAACCCGTATCATCTAATCAAAGTATAAATCGTCCTGATTGGTGTGAATACTACATCACTATAGCAATGGCCGTTCGGGACAGGGCTAATTGCCAAGGTTCGAAAATAGGGGCTATTTTAGTTTTAGATAATCGGATATTAACCACAGGATATAACGGAACTCCCCAAGGTATGCCAAATTGTGATCAGGGTGGCTGTGATCGTTGCCTAGATCGTCAAACCTACTCGTCGGGAGAGGCTTATGATTTATGTATTTGCGTTCACGCTGAGCAAAACACTTTATTAAGTGCTGCGAGATTTGGAATATCAGTTGAAGGTGCTGATTTATATACGACATTGCAGCCATGTTTTGGCTGCACTAAAGAACTATTACAAGCTAAAGTAAATGCAGTTTATTATATGCATGATTGGCAGCCGCCATCATCATCTCTGTCATCGGCCTTAAAAAAACTTCATAGTTATTTTCCTGGTGGAATGACAAAGATAGAAGTTGATGACCCAAAACAGGAATGGGCGAGATCAAATTCTTGATTAAAAGCCTGAATAATAAATTAGTGACCGTTGACTATAGTCGCTACGACTCTATAATTTACCTTGAAAAACTTGATTGATTGATCCAGAAAGGATCGGACTGCTCAGCATTATCAATAGACCAGAGTAAAATCCGAAACGCCAGCTCAAACTCATATCTAATGCGATCCACCCGATTACTTCCGTTAATTGTATGCTCAATGCTCAAGGGAACTTTGTCTACGCTCAATACTTCACTCCCTTGCTGTAGCGTTACTCTTAGCAATCCTAGCGCTTCGTCAGTTTGAATAGAAATTTTAGTTGGAGGGGCATCTACAGTATTAAAGGTTAAAGATACTCCAGAGTGTTGGGCAGATGCAGACAAGTGCTTAAACACAGAATCAAGATGCCCTTCAGCAGCAGCAACCCTGCCTTGTTTAATTAATTTAAGCATCTCCTCGCCTCGAGTAGAGGCTAGTTTCGCATGAGTCTGTGCTATTTCAGTGTCAGAGTGTGTTATTGCCAATGTGATATTTTCTCTTGCACGCTTAATCCAATAATTATTGTCGCCTGGAATCGCGTTGTCTGAATAAACTGCAGCTATGCTGCCAGACCCCAAAATCAACACAGATAAAAATACCAGCGCAGTCATTGGCAGTGCAATTGGCCTAAATAAATTACGCGAAAAAACGACAGAGAATCTAGATGGGCGACCAGTTTTGTTGACTGCCGCTAAAAAGCGAGTTTTGCTAGCCTGCTTAGCCGGTTCTCTGGGATCAACAGACCTCGCGGCGTTCATTGAAATAGCAACATATTCTAATAACGGGGCAAGATCTGCCTTACTTGATTCGTATAGTTTTAAGCAATCTTCTATGCTCTGACCTTGATTCATAAGTCCTATGCAGTGGTTTACTATTTCGTCTAATTTTTTGTTTACAAAAATTGATTTTACAAAGGCGCGCAATTTAATCGGTAAATATAAAGATTCTGTGAGTTGCTCTCCAATATTAGATACAGGCTTTATTTGTTTAATTGTCGATAACAGACGAAGTTTGGTGATTTTTTTTATATCCTTACGGGGTTTAACGGATTGAGCGGTAGCAATTGTTATTTGAGCAGCTTTAAGTAAAGGTAATAATTGGATTCTTTTGGAATCATATAATTTCACACAATCTTCTATGCTCTGCCCTTGATACATAAGCTCGATGCAATGATTAAATATGTGATCAAGGGTTCTATTTATCTTAAATGGGTGCATTATTTATGCTAATTTCTCGGAAAAAAGTTGATTTGGCTGTAGTAAAACGCGTAATTTTTTTACAGCTGAGTGTTGTAGTGCTTTGACAGAATTCTCATTCCGCTTAACTGTTTCTGCAGTTTCTTTGATACTCAAACCGCCTGCAAATCTGAGATTTAAAACCTCACGCTGGAGTTCAGTCAGTTGTGCCATAGCTTGATTAACTTCTCGCATAGCTAATTTGGTTTCTACATAATTGTCTAAAGTTGTTTGAGAGTCCCCGACGGTACTCAATATTGTGTCTAAAGGAACATTTCGATCCCTCCCTTGCTTTCTATAGTGATCAATAACGCGATTATGGGCTATCCGAAAAAGCCAAGAGGAAAACGGGTGACCCTGTGGTTTAAACTTTTTGATGGATTCTAGCATTCGTAAAAAAACATCCTCGGTCAAGTCTTCTGCGGTGGAGGAATCGCTTGTTTTGAAAACAATATACCTAAATATCTGATCATAAAAATGGTCATACAGCGCTTCGAAAGCAGAGGACTCTCCTTTCTGAGCTAGCACTACATATCGATCGATCTGATCTTTTGTTAGTTTTTGTTCCCTATACACGTTACTGGTCCCTTCTTGCTGAATTATAAAACGCTTAATGGGTCCAATTCGTTAGTTTTTAGTCATTATTTATGGAAAATAATCTTGTATTGATTGATTTAAACTAATGGAATTTTAGGATGTAAGGTCCAGGTTCATTAATATAGCATCTTCAGTTTTATTAGAGTAATAATTTTTACGACTACCACAAATTTTGAAGCCAAAGTTTTTATATAAATTGATTGCAGGGTTATTTGAAGCGCGAACCTCAAGAGTGATTAATTTAGATTCAATGAGTTCAGCTTCTTTAATTAAAGAAGCCAGTAATAACCAGCCGATTCGAAGTTTACGAAATTCTGGGGTAACAATAAAATCGATTATCTGAATTTGATCTGCCACCCTCCAGCTGCCAATAAAGCCAGATATGTTGTTGGCATTGGTTGAGCATTCGCATAAATAGCCAGAGGATTTAATTTTTACCGCTACTTGACTCGAGCATAGATCAAAGTATGTTACGAGATATATAGAGTGATTTTTTCGTAATTCTTTAGCAAAGTCAGTATAAACCTGTGCGTCAGGAAAGGTGAGCTTTTGGATGTTTAAGCAAGTTCCTTGGTCAGATATGCGCATACGTCTTATACGGCTAACCAGAGAATCGTTTCTAGGCGAAATATTAGCTAAACGATTCATTCATTGTCCCATGATACTTCTCAAGGTGTCCAAACATAAATTATCAAAGGTATGGATACTGCAATCACCACTAGCGATAAGGGGAGACCGACTCTCCAATAATCAGTAAATTTATACCCTCCGGGGCCCATTACCAAAGTGTTTGACTGATGGCCGATTGGAGTGAGAAAGGCTGCTGAGGCTCCTACAGCAACTGCCATCAGAAATGGGTCTATGTTTACCCCCATACCCCCGGCCACATCTATTGCGATAGGTGCCATAATAACAGCTGCAGCAGTGTTGTTGACAGCACCAGACAAGATCATTGTAGCAACTAATATGATCAATAATGTGAGCGCTATTGATCCATGGGCTCCAATTGAATTTATTCCATTTGCAATAGTTAATGACCCGCCGGTACTTACTAAAGCGCCCTCGATCGGTATCATTGCCGCTAGCAATACTATAATAGGCCAATTGACACTGTCATACGCTTCTCTCAGGCTTACACTGCCTATTAGAATCATGAAAAAGGCTGCGCTGACGAAGGCAATTTGGATTGAGATGACGTTAGTGGCTGTAAGTATAATTGCGACTATAAATATAGATATAACTAAAGAAGCCTGTTGCTTGGGGCGATTAAGCCTTATGTCTCTACCAATTAATGGAAGAACTCCCATTGACCTAAGCCCTTCCTTGACTGACGCAGGGGTTCCTTGTACGAGCAATACATCTCCAATAGCTAGCCTTAAGCTACTTAGACGTTCCTGTATACGCTCCCCTTGCCTGGAGACTGCTAGCAGGTTTATTCTGTATCTTTTTAGCATGTCTATTCCAGAAGGGGTTCTGCCTTCAAGTTCTGAGTTGGGCGCGATTACTGCCTCTGAGGTGATTAAATCTCCTTTGTTGCTTGACCATGTTACTGAGCCATCACCACCCGCAATCTTAAACCCAGTAACTGATAAAAGTTCTTGAAGGTCTTCTGGGTCAGCCTCAATTATTAATATGTCTCCAGATTGTATTGTTTGTAAAGTTGATGGACCATCATGTTTTGTTTCATTGCGGATTAATCCAATAATATCGAAATCGGCATCCATCGCATTTTTTATTTCTCCAAGGATACTTCCAGCCATAGTTGCATCATTTGGCACAACAATCTCTGTTACATATTCTTGAATACTGAAGGCGTCTAGTGCTCCTGAAGGGGAAGTTCTGGATGGTATAAGTCTCCACCCGATGAGCACTATAAATACAAATCCTGCTGCTGCCACAGCTAATCCAACAGGAGAAAATTCGAACATTCCAAATGGAGGTGCGTTTCCCATGTCACTTCTAATCGTGGCGATGACCATGTTAGGAGGTGTTCCAATAGCAGTTATAAGTCCACCGAGTAGCGAACCAAAAGCTAACGGCATTAATAAGTATGACGGGGACCTACCTGCTCGCCTGGCAGTTTCAATTGCTACAGGCATCATGAGCACCAATGCACCCACATTATTCATAAACGCAGAAAGCAAAACAGTTAGCCCAGTAAGGGCCGCCAATTGAGTAAGTTTTCCATGGCCGAGAGTGGAAAGAAGTCGATTAATGGAATCTGCAACTCCAGCATTGGTAAGACTTCTGCCGATAATTAACACAGCAGCTACTGTTATCACAGCAGGATGAGAAAACCCCGTAAATGCTTGTCGTGCGGGAATTATATTTGCTAGAACTAAAACTAAAAGAGTAAATAGGGCGACTAAATCAAATCGCCATCGACCCCAAATAAAAAGCACGAATGCCATCGCGACAACCGCGAAAACGATTTCTTGATGGTAGTTTGAACCAAACATTCAGGTTCACTTGTGGAGGAATTTAAATTTGATTGTTCCATAATTAAAAACGTATTTTATCGGTAAGTGGCGCTGAGTTACTATAAGGCTGAGAGCGTTAGATCATGCAATCTTTAATATATTAAGCATAACATGCATGAGTTTTGTTTTCATATGATGTCGACTCATTAAAGACCAGAAACTTAAGCATTCTTTATTTATGATAAATTTAATGAAGCAAAGTAATAAAGCTGTGATAGTGGTTAGCATTAAGAATATAAACTAAGAAGCTTGGAGTAGGTTAATGGTTGATAAGCTGAGCATCAATGATAATAGAACTGGCAAGAAGCATGAGCTATCTCTTTTACACGGGACGCATGTTAATGCAGGTTCTGCAATATCTGCTAAAGATTTAAGGGATATAAAGACGTCTGAAAAAGATTTTGGTGTTTTAGTTCATGACCCTGGCTTTATGAACACCTCTGCTTGCAAAAGCTCAATAACATTTATCGATGGTGATTCAGGAGTCTTGCTGTATAGGGGCTACCCAATCGAGGAACTTGCATCTAAGAGTACCTACTTAGAAGTGGCATACTTATTACTACATGGTGAATTGCCTGATGAATCGGAGTATGACCTTTGGAATGCTGATATTACCAATCATACTTTTCTTAATGAAAAAATCAAAAAATTTTTAGATGGATTTCGATATGACGCTCATCCCATGGGAATACTTGTGAGTTCTCTAGCATCACTTTCTACTTTTTATCCAAAATCTCGTAATGTACATGATCCAAAAATAAGGGCAAGGTCTATACGAAGATTAATAGCCAAGATACCCACGCTTGCTGCTTTTGCTTATAGATATAGCGTAGGCTTACCATATGCGTATCCTGACAATGATTTAAGTTATTCAGCTAATTTTCTTAACATGATGTTTCGTACTACAGATACTAAGTATCAACCAGACCCTGTGTTAGAAAGAGTTTTGGATGTGTTGCTAATATTACACGCCGATCATGAACAGAACTGTAGCACTAGTGCAATGAGGGCTGTAGCTAGTTCTGACGCAGATCCTTATGTTTCAGTATCTGCAGCCACTGCAGGGCTATATGGCCCGTTACATGGCGGTGCTAATGAGAGGGTGTTAGAAATGTTGGCAGAAATCGGTACCGTAAAGAAGGTTGGAAGTTATATAGAAAAAGTGAAACAGGGCGAGTTCAGATTAATGGGATTTGGCCATAGAGTTTATAAAAACTTTGACCCAAGGGCTAAAATATTAAAAAATCTTGCAAGCCAAGTTTTTGAAGTGACAGGTAAAAATAAATTTTTAGATATAGCGCTGGAACTTGAGAAGATAGCGTTAAATGACGAATATTTCATTAAACGTAAACTGTACCCAAATGTTGACTTTTATTCAGGAATAATTTATCGAGCAATGGGAATTCCTGTAGAAATGTTTCCTGTTTTGTTTGCTATAGCACGTACTTCGGGATGGCTATCTCATTGGGAAGAAATGCGAAATGACCCGGAGTTACGAATAGCAAGGCCTAGGCAGATTTACACAGGATATCCTGATCGAGGCTATGTAAATATGGATAGCCGGAAGTTAAAAAAAATCTACTAACATAAGCAAAACTTTGTTGACAACATATTTTTATAGTAACCGATAAACTCCTAGACAGATAAACTCTTAGACACTACAGTTGTTTTATGTGACATTATGATGTCCTTAGAGGAGTAATAACATGGAAGCTGTATTTTTTATACTTGTTGGTGGAGCACTATTCTCGCAGTCATGGAACCTTTTAGGCCTTTTAGCTGAAGGTAGATCTTTGGGATTGCTTCTTGGACTTTTAGCACTGATATCCTTGACCGCACTAGTAATAGATCCAGTGATTATACAGTCAGAACTTCACCACTCCCATTGGGCAACAAACAATACTGTGTTTAAAAGCCTCATTGTTCTTTGGGCAGTGTATCTATTAGCTTCTGGAGCCCAAAACTTTTTAGATTTAGAAGAGCGCTCAGTGGGATTATTTGCTGGGTTCGTGAGTGTAATTTCAATATTGACGTTTCTATATTTTGTAACTCGTTTTGCCCCTGAGTCTAATAAATATGGTGAAGCCGTTTGGCTATCAATGTCAGTAGCAACATTTATCTTGGCGATAAATGCAGGACTGACATTTTTCCATCAGGCCATACCTTTCCACGTTATCAGATTGGTATCTGGGTGGTCTTTGCTAGTTGGTGGGTCCATTTTAGGTCTCGTTGGTATTTTGATTGGTATTGGGACCATAAGCCTTTAATTTAGTTCTTGTGGGTACCGGTTAGTTTCAACTAATAACAGCAGGGAAGTATTTCAAGAAATTTGACTTAAGTTTTAAATATTAGTACAAAATGATGTTGAAATATGATTTTTTCAATGAGCGAGGCAAGCAATGGAAGAGTTCTTAGGATCAAGCTGTAATGGAATCAGGAATTGACTGAAAAGTTAGACAATACCCGTAATAAAATATCTGGTCATGAAATTCTGGCTGAGATTACAAAAGACTCAGAAGATTTTCAATGGGATGGTACGTTTGAGCAATATTTGAACATGGTAATTTCCAATAGTTCTATTGTTAAATTGTCCCATGCCCTAGTTAATGAAGCCATAAAGACACCTGGCGTTTATAAGGACCTTAAAGGTGAACCGTTATACAGGATATTTGATGAAAAGATGTTTGGCCTTGAGTCTGCACTTGAAAAAGTGGCACGTTATTTCGAAGCTGCTGCTAAACGATTGGAAGTTCGGAAAAGAATATTACTACTTCTGGGCCCCCCGGCTAGCGGTAAATCTTCAATAATTGACATCATTAAGCGTGGGCTCGAGGATTACACTAAAACAGATTCTGGGGCAGTTTATACTATCCAGGGTTGCCCAATGCAAGAAGACCCGCTTCATTTAGTTACTGGAATTGCTAGACACCAGATGAGCGATGATCATGGGATACATATTGAAGGGGAACTTTGTTTTCATTGTAGATTTTTGTTGGAGCATGATTATCAAGGCAACCCATCAGATATGCCTATTACAAGAGTTACCTTTTCTGAATCTAGAGCAAGAGGTATTGGGTATTATTTAGCAAACAACCCCAACCTTGCTGACCCATCGGTACTAGTTGGGAGCCATAATGAGTTAAAACTTGACGGAGATCGACAAGAAGTGGCAGCTAGAGCATTTAGGCTTGACGGAGAGTTAAATGTTGCTAATCGTGGAATGATGGAATTTGTTGAAATATTTAAAGCAGATCGTACCTTATTAACTACATTATTGTCTCTGGCTCAGGAACAATTAATAAAAATGGAAAAATTCGGTTCTGTTTATGCAGATGAGGTAATTGTTGCTCATTCCAATGAAGGCGATTTCAACACGTTTGCAATGGATCCATCATCGGAAGCCCTAAAAGATAGAATTATTGCTATAAAAGTGCCTTATAACTTGCGTGTTAGCCAAGAAGTTAAAATCTTAAAAAAGATGATAGGCCAAAGCACTGTCCACGATGTTCACATTGCGCCTTTAACGTTATCAGTCGTTTCTATATTTGCCATACTGTCAAGGCTGGAAGCACCTTCTGCACAGGGTATGTCTTTGTTGGATAAAGTTAAGCTTTATGACGGGGGGCAGGTAGCAAACTTTACTCATAAAGATGTAGTCGACATGCAACGCCATCACCCAAATGAAGGAATGGGTGGTATTTCGCCGCGATACATCTTAAATAGAATAGGATCAATAGCAAGCGCTCAAGTACCAGTGGTAACACCATTGGCTGCATTAGACAGCATGTGGAATGGATTAAAGGAAAATATCAGCCTTGACACTTCAGACATACTAACTTATGTTGATTTCATTACAGAGACAGTTAAAGAATATAATAGGTTAGCTATTAGAGAGCTGCAGTTAGCATTTGAAGAGACATTCTATGCTAATGCGAATGCACTATTTGAAAATTATTTGAACAATATTGAAGCATATTGTTCAGCTGACGATAATGGCCGTTCACCTAAAGTTTTTTCAAATGAACGAGACATGCAAGAACTTGAGCGAGCTATTCGTATAACAGCTCGCAACAAAGATTCTTTTCGTAATGAGATAAATAACACTATTTTGATTTGGAAGCAGAATAACGTAGATTATGATTACCGATCTGAACCACGCCTGAAAGCAGCTATTGAAAATAGATTATTGCCGGCACCAAGAAAAATAGAGAAAGCGTTAAGTAAACCAAGATTTGCAAGACAGCGAGTAGAGTGGAAAAGTAGGTATGACGGAATTCTTAATCGCCTAGTAGTAAATTTTGGATATACCACCGAAACTGGCGAGGATCTAATTCAGTATGCATTACACACGATAAAAAACCGTGCTGTAGTTAGAACCCCTAGGAACGAGGGCGTAGAATGGTTATGGCCATTGTACCCTCAAAAACTTAAATACATAGACTAGGTTAATTAGAAGATTAGCTGCTTAACGGATGGAATCCTTCTGATAGGCTTATGTAGGAATATGTTGATTTTTTGATTATAAATCCCCAGCTTTGAACATTATCTAAATTGATACAAACAAGCTATTTAAAGACTTCATCTGGATTTTCTATATATGTCGAAAATAGCTTCATAAATTCAGCGGCTACAGCACCGTCTACTAGTTGATGATCAACTGTTAAATTAAATGTACAAACATCTCTAATAGCGATTTGTCCATTTTGAACAACTGGCTTTTGCTTGGTTACCCCGACACCTAAAATGGCTGACTGGCCTCTATTTAAGATTGGAGTAAATCCTTCAACAACCCCTAAGACGCTAATAGTAAATGTTCCTCCAGAAACTTCGTCTGGACTCAGCTTACCTGCAAGAGCTTTTTTATTTGCAGTGGACGTCAGTTGTGCTAAGTCCCCTAGAGATAGATTCACAATATCTTTTATAACAGGGACTATTAAGCCGTCTGGTAGCGCCACGGCAATTCCGATGTCAATTTTGTCATACTCATAAATATGACCGTCGGCTAGCATAGAGTTGAATATTGGAAGTTGTTTAATGATTTCAGCACAGATTTTTGTATATACATGTGTGTTTGTTATAGCTGTTTTATTTTGTTTAGACCAAGTTTTTCGTTGAGACTGTAGTTCTGTTACTGGAATATCAAGAGTGAATGTTAGTTGTGCCGTGCTTTGTATAGAGCTGAGCATATGGAAGGCAATGCCTTGTCGCATTCCTGACATTTTGGTTAACTTGGCAGGGGCAGGCATTCCTGAAATAATAGTTTTTACTGCTTCAGTGACATTATTTATAGTATCTTTTGTTTCAATTCCTGATTCACTATGAGTCCTTACGTCTGCTTCTACTACCCTGCCTCTTGGTCCGGTGGGAGCGACATCAGACAAATCAATTCCTAATTTAGAAGCTAATTTTCTCGCACCTGGAGTGGAGAGTATCGTATTGCCATCAGTTATTTGTTTAGTAGGGACAGGTTTATTTATAACGGTTTGAGTTGCAACTTTAGCTTTATCTGGAGTAGAGGTATCTTCTGACTTTTCTGGTGGAGTTTCACCGGCTTCAAGTAGATAGCCAAGCAATCCGTTTACAGGTATTATTGCACCTTCTGAAACAACCCGATGCAATTTTCCTGCCACAGTTGCCTCCAGTTCATAATTGAGTTTTTCAGTTTCTATTTCTAATATGACTTCGCCCTGAGCAATATCTTCTCCTTGAATTCGATTCCATTTTGAGACAGTACCTTCAGTCATAACCATGCCGAGTTTAGGCATTACTATCTCGGTAGCCATGTTTTCCTCCGTTTTATTGAATATCGTTTTAACACTTTAATGATGAACCAATAATTTAATGTTTTTTAAATAAGCATGAGGCTTAACCGAGGATTTCTCGACATGCTTTAGTTACAGTTTCTACACTTGGAAAATGTAACTGTTCAAGAACAGAAGAATATGGTATCGACGCATGAGGCGCAGTCACCCTTACCGGCGGAGCGTCGAGTAGATCAAATGCTTTTTCAGCAGATAATGCTGAAAGTTCAGAAGCAACCGAACATTTTGGGTAATCTTCATCTACTATTACAACTTTACGTGTTTTACTAATAGAGGAGAGAATAGTCTCTTCATCAATGGGTGATACCGACAACAAATCTACGACCTCTGCTTGGTATCCTTGTTTAGCTAGGCTTTCAGCTGCTTGAATACAAGTTCTGGTGGTAGTGCCAATTCCTATTAACGTAACGTCATCGCCGGTTTTAACAATTCTAGATTTCCCAATAGGCAACTCGTATGCTTCTTCTGGGACATGTTGGTCAAAATTGACGCCCATTAGCCTGGTGCTTTGAAAAATGACGACCGGGTCATCGTCCTTCATTGCTGCAATTTGGAGTCCTTTAGCAGAATATGGGTCCGAAGGCACAACACATTTAAGTCCAGGAAAATGTGCAAATATCGAGTATAGAGTTTCCGAATGCTGAGCTGCATTTCCCCCGGAAGCTGCTGTTTGTGCTTGGATAGTGATGGGTAGTTTGACTTTGCCTCCAAACATGTAGTGCATTTTGGCCATGTTGTTGAAGATTTGATCACCACACACTCCGATAAACCCAACAAACATCATGTCAACTAGCGGGCGTAAACCAGCAGCAGCAGCACCCACTCCTGCACCCACAAAACCGGTCTCAGATATAGGGGTGTCGAGTACTCTGGAAGTACCGAATTCCTGAATCAATCCTTTTGTCATTGCAAAGGTACCACCAAAAGGGTCGATAAAACCTTCATCAGCCTTTCCGGCGGCTCCGGCCACGTCAATCCCCATGACTATTGTTGAAGAGTCCTCTCGCATTCGTAAACGAATTCCTTCATTTATGGCCTGGACAAACGTTAAAGGTCTGTGATTTTTATTTGTTGTTTTGATAATTATTCCAATATTGACAAAGCAGCTTGCGCTATTTTTTCTGGCGAGGGAATATATTCAGCTTCTAGAACAGGGCTGTATGGAACAGATGCATGAGGAGCATTTAAACGAATTGGAGGAGAGTCTAAGAAATCGAAAGCCTGTTCAGCGATTATCGCGGATAGTTCAGAAGCCATAGAACACATAGGATAATCTTCATCGACTATAATAACGTTCCTTGTTTTTTTAACCGAACTTAGAACTGCATCTTCATCCAGGGGTGATAATGATAAAAGGTCAATAACTTCGGCCGAGAAACCTTTTTGTTCCAAAATTTCTGCTGCCTTTAGGCATTGATATGTAGTGTAGCTAATCCCTATTAATGTAATGTCTGTGCCTTCTTTTGGGCGGTCGGCTTTACCGATAGGAAATACGTAACTATCTTCCGGTACGTGAATCCCTCCACCAACTCCTCCCATCAATTGTTTATTGTTAAACACAATTACTGGGTCATCATCCCTGATTGCTGCTGCGTGGAGTCCTTTGGCATTGTATGGATTTGACGGTGCGACACACTTTAGTCCAGGGAAATGGACAAAAATTGAGTATAGGGTTTCTGAATGTTGAGCAGCTGAACCAACACCTGCTCCGGTGGATGTAATCACGGTCAAAGGCAACTTTACTTTACCTCCAAACATATAATGCATTTTAGACATATTATTAAAAATCTGATCTCCACATACTCCGACAAATCCTACAAACATCAAATCTGCAATGGGCCTAAGGCCAGTTGCTGCAGCACCTACAGCCGCTCCTACAAAGCCATTTTCGGAAATAGGTGTGTCTCGTACTCGCTCAGGTCCAAATTTTCCTATTAATCCGCCCGTGAGTTTAAAAACCCCACCCCAGGCATCTTCAAATTCTGATCTACCGGCTCCGCCAGCAACATCTTCTCCCATGAGAATAACCGAAGGATCTCTTTCAAATTCTTGGTGAAACGCTTCATTAACTGCCTGCGCGTATGTAAGTGCCCTTACTGATGTGCTTACCATGTTTTAATCTCCAATTTATTATGAATTAAGGATATTTTATATAAACGTCAGATAACAGTTCGGAAGGATCTGGATAAGGACTATCTATAGCAAATTGAGTAGCTTTGATGACTTTTGCTTTTGCGTCATTATCTATTTCTTCAAGGCGCTCTTTTGTAGCGACCCCGCTTTCTATCAAGAACTGTTCCATATATAGAATGCAATCTTTGTCTTCATAATATTTCTGTTCTTCAGCGGTGCGGTAACCTCTAGGGTTGTCAGCCCCAAAATGGCCGTGGTATCGGTACGTCATTGCCTCTATGAGAGTAGGACCTTCACCTCTTCTCGCTCTTTCAACTGCTTCGCCCGCAACTTCATAAACCTCAATTACGTTTTGACCGTCAACCGTAACTCCCGGCATGCCATATCCTGCTGCTCGATTTGCTACTGATTGCCCTGCAACTGCATACTCAAAAGGTGTGGATTCGGCGTAACGATTGTTTTCACATACAAATAGAACGGGCAAGTTCCATATAGAGGCCAAGTTCATTGACTCATGTAATGATCCTTGGCTAGATGCTCCATCTCCAAAAAATACGACACTAACATTATCTTTACCTTGAACCTTTGCAGAAAGAGCACAGCCTGTTGCAACTGGAATATTTGATCCAACCACTCCATTTGCACCAAGCATTCCTTTTGTGGCATCCGCAATATGCATGGTGCCACCTTTCCCTTTATTGGTTCCTGTTGCCTTACCGAGCAATTCTGCCATCATCTCATTTATATCTACGCCTTTTGCTATACAATGGTGGTGGCTACGGTGGTTTCCTAAAACATAGTCGTCATCTCGTAGATGGGCGCATATTCCTGTAGGTGTAGCCTCTTCACCTATAGCAGAATGGGTTCCTAGGATTCTTCCTTGGTCAGCTTCTCTTTTTGCTTGTTCCTCAAATCGTCTAATTAAAACTAGAGTTTCATACATCCACATAAGCGTATCTTTTGGTATTGATGATTGAGATTTAGTCACAACTCTACCTCCTAAGTTATTAAGGACCTATTTTTAATAAATAGGTTAAAAGTTCTTGATTGCATCGTAAAATTAATGGTGGCAAGATTATAGCAGTGTTTGGTCAACTTTACAGATTCACGTTATAATCTTCCCGATACCCCTATTAATATTCCTGTCTATAAGGAGCAGCAAATGCGACGCATTCTAATTGCAGACCAACTAATTGACGGATTTAATCAGACACCGATTAAAAACGGAGTAGTAATAATTCAAGATGAAGCTATAGAGGCAATTACTACGTATGACCAAATAGGCAATGATCCTGAGGGCGAAATAATTAAAGTACCTGGGGGCACAATTATGCCCGGATTCATCGAAATGCATGCCCATATGCACTGTTCGGCAGAACCGGAAGCCTATGACCAGGTTATTTCTGAATCTAACGAAGAGCTTTTAATGCGTTCAGTAGAAGCTGTTAGGGAAACTTTAATTTCTGGTGTAACTACTGTGAGGGATCTTGGGAGTAAGAATGAAATAGCTTTTGCCGTAAAAAAAGCTGTTGAGGAAAGAAAGATAAATGGACCCAGGTTACTGGTTACTGGCACGCCAATAACTACTACTGCAGGACACTGTAATTTTTTTGGATCTGAAGCGGATACCGCGGACCAAGTAATTGCGGCGCTTAGACACCAAGTTAAACTAGGGGCGGATTATATAAAAATCATGTCGACGGGAGGTGTTTTTACTCCACGTAGCAATGTTTTTGCTGCTCAATACACGACGGATGTACTTAGACTGGCTGTAGAAGATGCTGACAGACTTGGTGTAAGGATTGCAGCACATTGCCATGGAACTGAAGGTGTGATTAATTGCGCAGAGGCCGGGATACATAATCTTATTCACTCGACTTGGTTGTCTGCAGATCCTAATGAAATCTGGGATTATAGACCAGAAATAGCGGATACAATTGCTGAAAAAGGCCTTTGGGTAGACCCTACAATAGCCATAGCCAATATAAGGATTGATAAAGGAATACCATTTACAGATGATGAATTACTGTCATCTGCTGGTTTAAGTGATTTGGAAGGCAGATTCGCAATATTAAAAGACATGTGGGACAGGGGGGTAAAGTTTGTTACTGGCCTAGATACAGGCATGTCTTATGTTGGGTTTGGAGATTTTGCTTATACTCCTCAAACAATGGTTGAAGGAATGGGTATATCTGAAATGGAAGCAATAATTTGTTCAACCTTGTCTTCAGCTCAGTGCTTAGGTATCGATAAAGAGACCGGTACTCTTGAAAAGAATAAATCAGCAGACATTTTGATTGTCGACGGGGATCCTTTGGCTGATATCAGAAAGCTGCACGACATTGATACCATTATTAGCCAAGGTCAGTTAATTAAGAGAGCAGGTAAGGTATTAATTTAAGTCGACTTTTGGTCTTTGCTAGCTTATCTTTTTTTTACCCCTAGATCAGCTAGTATTTTTGCCAAAGACTCTTTTTCCACGTTGTTTAGATCTCTAAAAGGAGGCCTAACACTACCTGCATTAATTCCTACATATTCAGCTGCAGCCTTAAGGACGTTAGTGGCATACCCCTCAAAACCTTCATCAACTAACCTCCAAAAAGTGGCTTGTCGGGAGTGGAATTTGTCAGCCTCAGCATACTTTCCGTCTTCTAATAGTTGCCAAAATTTAGCTTCACCCTCGGGCCAGAATGCTGCTACGCCTGTGATATATGATTTGGCGCCATGTTGATGCGCAAGGCCCGCCGTGTGCCCATAAGAATTATCAACAATTGCCAATTTATCTGAAAATCTATCTAGTGTATCTACATAATCTTGAAAAGATGGAAGGAAGCCTCTTTTAATGGACACTACACTCTCAATATTGTTAATTAATTTTTCTGTAGTGGGCCCATCTACATTCCCCCCCAAACTTCTCCAAGATTGATCATATATCATAAGTCCTATTTCAGTGTGTTTTGCTATTTCAGAGTACCAGTGAATGACCCCTTCTTGGTCCATGCCGTGATAGTAATAAGGAGGAGGTACCATCGCTATCTTGACTCCTTGTTCAAGGGCTGCGTTACATCTTTCAATGACTTCAAAATGTGAACTAGAGGCTATTCCAGCAATAATTTCTATATCTCCTTGGGCAGCGTCTTGGGCAGCAGAGACTACTTTTATGTGTTCATCTCTTGAGAGAGTATTATATTCTCCGGTTCCTGCTGGGCAAATAATAAAGCCTTTGCCACGTGAAATACCTCCATCAACTATATGTCGAACATTCTTTTTTAATGCATCTGTATTTAATTTATAATCCGAATCAAATGGAGTCATTATGAGAACAGCTGGCCCAATTATTTCTGCTTTAATTTCTGAATAATTCAAATTTAAACCCCTAATTAATTATTAATTGTTTACAATTATCGCATATTCTAATTTGCCAAAAAATTTATTGACATTTTAGTCAGGTTACCAAATAGACAATATTTAAAAACAAGCTTAATTTCCAGATCCCATTGATAAACATGTAATGGTTCTAATAATTCCGTCGATAACATGTATTTGAGATGTGACTAAGTCCCCTACGATAGTTAAATTAGGAGCGTTTACCACAGCAATAATGTCGTAGGGACCGGTAACTGCATCCACACGTACAACACTGCTGATTTCTCGTAATTGGTCAGATACCGATTTACTTTTACCGACAGCGGTTTCAATTAAAATGTAAGCTTTAGTTGACACTCTTAGCCTTGCTCAATGTATTGTGATTCTAGGGTCGAATATTAAAGTATGTCAATCATTTACGCTATAATCCAGTTTGCAACGTAAGTGATAGGAGAAAATAAAGTGCCCGACATTGATCAATACAGAAAAGCCTGGTCAAAATTTGCCACAGGTGTTTCTGTGATAATTTCAAGAGATGATACAGGAGCTGTTCACGGGATGGCTGCTAATGGGATTACTTCCGTGTCACTTGATCCAATGTTAGTCTTAGTTTGCGTTGACCATAGCAGAAATACTTATAAAAGAATTAAAGAAACCGGAAAATTTTCTATAAACATCTTGAATCATAACCAAACTGCTGTGGCTGAATATTACGCCCGTCGCCCAGAGAAACGTATAGGGGAGCCCCCTTGTGAACTTATTTTTGGTAAAAAGGGGTCAGCTAAAATAGCAGATTGCATAGCATTTATAGATTGTCATGTACATGAAGAAATTATCCAGGGAGACCACACTATATATATCGGTAAAGTAGTTGATATAACAAGTGGAGCCGGTAAGCCTTTATTGTTTTATGAATCGATGTTTAACGAACTTGCGCATGATGGACTAGCGCCGAATTGGAGCTAGCTTTTAACTCGATATATAGTTACTTTGCCACCTTTGTAAACCGGTTCTAGTAAACCATCTAAGTTAGACTGAAATTTATCTAATCCTTTTTCTGGATAGTACAAATGCTCAAGCTCACCTACGTATATATAACTGATTCCATATTCTTCAATAATGCTTTTTGCTGTATGCATTTCAGTAGTTGAGTAGAATGTGTCAACGTCACGAATTCTTTCATCTACTTTGTCACGATAGCCCCATCGTTGTTGCTCTTGATGCCATTTCCACCCTATAACTGTTGGCAAACCAGTGTAGATAGAGATTCGATTGCCCCAACGGTACGCCGGAGCATGCCCTTCCATTATTATTGGAGAGCCTGAGATATTATTTTGAAGCCATATAATAGCTTCGTAATCATGTCTTAAATTTAGGGTGCCCATTTCATCAGTAAACTCAGACGATTTCATGTAAGCCATTCCATCTAAACTTAAGCTCTTATTTGATGAATCGAACCGATCATTTATTCTGTCTTGTGTACCAAGTATCGGATAAATTAAAGAAGATGCAAACAGGGCTACTAATATCAAGGACCAGAGAATTAAAGAAGGGTTGAGTCTGATTTTTGAGGAAATACTATATGACTGAAAGACATTCTTATTACTATTTACTAAGCGCCATATAGCGTAAGAAGATGCTACTGCAAAAAGGACCCAGATTTGCAGGTATATTTTAAAAACCGAATTCATGCGATCAATGTCACCTTCCACCCTATAAAAATCTAATCCAATTGCCAATAATAAAGCGATCATCGAGATTATAGTGACGAAGACTTCTGAACGATAGGTGTGCTCCCTTCTTATGATTTTAGTTATTCCAACTGCGAAGACTATTAAGGCCATCCCTAGCAAAAACGGAACCGTACTTCCCGTGTTGACAACTAATCCGTACGACACTGCACCAATAATCAATAATATTAAAGATATCCATAGATATTTAATAAAACCCATATTTTTGTTTAAACGTGATAAATAATTTTGTAAAGTGTTGTGCTGGCCAAAACTGGCTGAGCTACTACTGGCAAAAATATTGCGAAGTTCATTCAAATAAAAAGATCCAAGTATAAATATAAATAATCCATTAATAGCTAAGAATTGCCATAAGACCGTCGTGTTAGTTGTAGATTCTATAGTCGAGAAAAAAGATTGATAATTGCTGTGGAAAGGAATGAATACCAAATAGCCGATTAACACTAAAAGTCCACAGTGAAACATTGATCTCAAGGCCATTGAGACACTTAAGGTTGAGTATCTAAAATAGTTAGAAGTAATTATTGCGGCAATCCCAATAATTAAATATGTTGGATAATCCCAAGTATTAATTACCCTGAGAACACCTATTGATATTGCTAACATAGTAATTACAACTAAGTTCTGTACAGATTCTCCAGCCATGATCATAAGTCTTGATTTGCCAGTATGGTCTTTATTCAGCACTAAAGCTAGGGCCAAAGCCAAAGCTAAAAGTGTAAAAGGGATCGCAATCATATGTGCGTGTAGGTCGGCAAAAAGAAATGAGAAAAAGGGAAATTCCGTTATTTCAAACCCAGGTGGATCAGGCGGCATCATGCGACTTGATTGCCAAAAATCAAAGGTTTTGGCAGGTACCCCTTTGGTGATATTAATAAAGGAATAAATTAACTGTATTATTCCATTCAGGTTTCCTATCACGCCAACTAAAATCGCAGCCATAAAGCCAGCAAAATATGGGTTCAAGAATTTTGATCTATTTGAAATGCTAGATTGGACTTTATTCCAGGATGACTCGGAACATGCAGCTAAATTGTATCCAATACTGAAAGACCCAGTGACAGTCAAAGCAAAAAATAAAGGTATCGCTAAATTATATGCAGTCCTAATTTCAATCGCGGTTGCCTTGATGAACATTGCAACCATGAACTGGCCAAAGTAATAATAGTTTAAAAATCCGCCGGAAAACCACGGGTCGTATGGAGGCATAATGGTCGATTTAACGATAGCGTTTAAGTATGCTAAGTCCATGGGCTTTTCGCCGCCTCTAAAAGGATGCCATAAGTCAGGGTTCGCCATTCTAATTGTGAGGAAGATGAAAAATGCGAGAAGAAACAAGCATTCCGTAACTAATAAAAGCTTCCACTCATTTCTTAAAAACTGACAAATATTATTTTTATTTAAAATAAAAATAATAAGCGAAGTTAAGCCGAGAATAACGAATGCCAATGTGATAGTTACATGGTTAAAGGGCAACCATTGGCTACTTGCTAGAAGCCAAACAATTATAGAGGTAATCAAAATACCAATTATTCTCGAAAACATGAAGCCTTTGTCTGGTAATGACCTCATTACAAAAAAAGTTATCGGAAAAGCCAATAACATCAATCCTTCAATAAGAATGACCCAGGTGAAAACAGGGTATTTACTCGTCCAAGCATCCGTCTTGAATATTTCTGAATGGGACCCTCCCTCCAATTGTTTATTGAGGTTACTTTGGCTGTATAAAGGTGAAATAGATTTTTTGTTAACTAAATAAGAATCTTGGTAATTAGCCTCAATAAGTTGCCTGATAGTATTAGAATCATATTTTTTAGAATTAATAAAGATCAATACTGTTGGGTGGTCATATACAGAAAAACTCTCGTCAGAATGTCCTAAATTTACCGAAACCACTTGGCTATTGAACCCCTCAAAATTGTTCGGTAAAGGCATGTCGGGTCTAGCAAAACTGTCGTGGATAAAAGTAACGCCCATTAAATTTGGATATGCAGTTTGATAGTTTGCTAACTGATAACCTAATTGTCCTGAAAATAAAAGTTGATAATAGCTTGAACTTTTTGGATATCTGTCAGGTAACCTGGGTATAGTTCCATATAATCGATCAGAATATAAAATCAATGCATCTGCTTTAGCCATCTGATTTGAAATAGTATTTATTTTCGGGTCGACGTCGGGGTCATACATCGGTAATTCTTCAATCTGATAGCCATGTAGATCTGGCAGGCCTTCTTCCCAATGTTCTTTCAGCAGCACACTGTTTTTAGGTAGATTTGCCTGAATCCATTCAGAAGCGCGAACGGCTGTATGGGGCTTAGAGTAGATTGAAAGATATGAAATCGAATAAAAAATACTAAATAAAGTTAAGATTATCCCAGCCAAAACCAAACAGGCCTTCAGGTATTTATAAAGATAGTGTGGATATTTAAGTTTTCTTAAATAATCTAACGATGTATGCCAGAAACTAACTAACATTTGTGATCCAAATAAGATCAAAAATGGAGTCACCGGAATCATGTAGCGCATAAATTTTACTTCTAGCGATCCAGTAATTATTAAATATGGTAAAACCCACGATAATATGACTACGTCTAAACGATTTTTGGCTGGCCTGAAAGGAAGCGTTATTAATAAAGATAAGATTGCGAGTGCTGAAGCTACAATGACGACTTTAATATCGTTGGACCATATTAAAATTCCAGCAGGCATTACAATTCCTATCAAGCCATACAAAATCGCTCTGCGATATTCCAGCCCTCGTATTGCTGCAAATATTAGCCCTGTCCAGGCGATTACCCCTAATGGAATACCAAGGCCCCAGACAATATGTTGACGAATAAAATATAAGTAAGGCTGGCTGTTAATGTACTGTCTGGTGTAAGGATAGTCACGTATCCTTCTAACCATTTCAGATTGTTCGGTAAAATCTGAATGAAATTGTTT
>Ga0302132_10000027_pt1 | contig 67228 bp, 49 predicted proteins | sample CB9_321_MG_FD_203113 | JGI IMG/M metagenome (GOLD analysis project Ga0302132, IMG submission 203113) | Marine microbial communities from Western Arctic Ocean, Canada - CB9_32.1 | ecosystem: Environmental > Aquatic > Marine > Oceanic | place: Canada: Western Arctic Ocean | collected 2017-09-19
TATTTGTTAGATGAAATTGATAAAAGAATAATCAGAGTTTTAGAAAAAGATGCAAGGACTTCTCTGCGAAAAATTTCAAAGCGTGTTGATGTATCCCTTGGTACTGTCTCAAATAGAGTGAAAAAAATGGAGAAGAATGGAGTAATTAAGGGATATTCAGTTATTCTTAATCCTGAGGAAATAGGATGGGAATTAAATGTTGTAATCGGGTTAAGGATTCAAAAAGGTAGGCTGATTGAGATTCAAGAAAAGATTGCTAAGGATTCTAGAGTTCACGGTGTATATGATGTAACAGGAGATTTTGATTCAATGGTTATAGCTAGAGCTAAAAACAGAAAAGATTTGGATGATTTATCGAAAAATGTACTATCGATAGATGGCGTGGAAAGATCAGTTACTCACCTTGTTCTTAATACAGTTAAAGAAAAAACTGCATCATTACCAAATGAATAAATCATAATTCAGATATTATTTCATTGAATAAATTAGAATAAGGGTTAATTGACTCCACAGTACGGCATTCAGATTTAAGTTGCCTAGATAATACTGATCGTAATCTCTCATCTATTTTTACATCCATTGATTCCAAGCGTTCTCTAAACGAGTTTTGAAGAGAATCGCCGGTTCTGTCCCAATCCATTAGTAGAATTATTTTAGGGGACCCATCAAGGGCTAAGTTTGCACCATATTCTTCATACAAATATGCAATCATTCTAGATCTATCCCATCCTCTATTAATTGTCTCAATTATTCCTGAAAAACCAAGGTCACGTAAACATTTCACATCTTTTATACCCTCAACTAGTATAGGACAATTAAAACCTCCATTGTCCATTTTACGGTTTCGAATAATTGATTCATGTATCGCTATTGCTGCAATCAAAAATCGTTCTTCGTGAATATTGGAGAACTCTTTTGTAGGCATATTTATTCACCAATTAAAGAGAAGATATGTTCATGTTTAACATTCTTTATCCGAATTAATTTACGTCGACTCTTGTGACCCTTTTCAAGAGAAACATGTGTTTTATTAACAGATGCCCATGAAGATATTAATTCCAATAATTCTGAATTGGCTTTACCAGAAATTGGAGGCGAAGTTACTGATACTTTCAGCCTACCTCTCCATTTCCCAACTCCTAATATCTTTTTCTGACTAGAATTTGGCTGTATGTCAATAAATATTAGAATGTCCTCACCAGACTCCGCTAACCATCTCTGTGACATTTCAATATAGTCCTGTGGAGAAGAGTATAGAAATTATTCTAATGGCTGCCTCTAAGCAGTTACGAAGTTCACTATCCGCGACACTTATGAATAGGTTTCACTCGCATGGAAACGAGATTAGCATGGCTGTGACCTCACCTCTCTTCGACGTGTTATGGGATGAGTATATTCTTTGGTCCTTGTTCGTAGGAGTTTTGACCTTCGGGTGGCTATACCATCACTCCTTTGCATATCGATCTATAGATGGTGAGAAACCGCCTAATGTTGATGGAATAAAGGTAGGAGTTTTTCCAAAACACAATGATGATCTGAAATTAGAGGTCGCGTGGACAGTACTGCCATTTCTTCTAATTATTTATTTGACATACATTTCATGGGCGCCATTAGATCATGTGTGGGCAGCACCTGGCTCTGAAACACGAGGAGATGAGTGTTTAGAAGGAGAATCTTCTTTGAATGAGTTCGATGCGGATACAGGATTTGTTTATTCAGAATGTTTTCATGTTATCGAAATAACAGGCCAACAATGGTTTTGGTCTTTTGATTGTAATCCAGATTTAGATGATGAATCTAAAAGAGATTTTAATCTGAGTTCTGATTTATGTGCAGTCTCGAGTCAAATGGTTGAAGGTTATGGAATGCAACCCGTAATCAATCTAAAGGAAGGGGAAACATATTTGCTGGTCATGGAATCTGAAGATGTTACACATGCTCCTTGGTTCTTACAATTGAGTACCAAAGAAGATGTATTGCAAGGACAGAAGACTACAATGTGGCTTCCAATGACTGAAGTTGGCGATTCACTAATTCTTTGTACAGAATATTGTGGAGATGCACATTCGCTGATGGCTGCAGTTGTATCAGTACATAGTTAGGAGGGGAAACAATGGATAAAGAAAAAATTGCTTCTAGAACTTTAGTAATATTTGTTGTACTTCTCTTAGGCATGATTGCGGTACCATCTGCTACATCATTACCAACTGGAGTTGCGGGGGTCAAGGATTCAGGATGTAACTGTCACGGCGCTGTATCAAGTGATTCTGTATCCCCCACCTTAGAAGGGTTGCCTGAGACATACAACTATTCAGAAGTATATACTTTGAACATAGGTTTCACAGGAGGGCCATCTGATCCTTCAAATATTAATCAGGGAGGATTTAATCTATGGGTAAGCGATGGAATAATTAGTACCAGCGATGCATCCGTGCAATCGTGGAATCCAAACGAAGTATCTCATACTGATGCAGGTAACGACCAAACTACTTGGACTGTCGAATGGACTGCTCCATCTAATGATAGAAATGTTGAATTTATTCTTCACACAAACTCAGTTAATGGAAATGCAGGATCAGGAACAAGTGGAAGCTCAGATGATGAGTGGAATAAACTTAGCATCCAGATATCATCACCTATCGTAGTATTAGAGCAAGCAAATCCATACACAGTATTGACTACTCTGATTATAGTTAGCTTTGTACTTTTATTACTAGTATTAACTTTTATATTCTACCAGAATAATCCAGAAACTTTCGATTGGGAAAATTTCTCATCATGGGTTGCAGGTTGGTTAACAACAACTGATCACAAAAGAATTGGGACCTTGTATTTCATTGCAGGATTATTCTTCCTTGGTATAGGAGGAATAATGGCTATCTTAATTAGAATCCAACTAATGGTTCCTGGAAATGATTTCCTCACTCAGGACCAATATAACCAATTCTTCACACTCCACGGAACTACAATGATTTTCTTAGCAGCTATGCCTTTGATTAATGGTTTCGCAAATTGGATGGTTCCGCTACAGATTGGGGCTCCTGATTTAGCTTTACCAAGAATTAATGCACTATCATTCTGGTTACAACCTGTTGCTGCTATACTAATATTTACGGGAGTATTTTCAGGTACTGGAGCAGATGTTGGATGGACAGGTTACGCTCCCTATATTGTTAGTGAAACTGCACATGTTGGAACTACAATGTGGGTGGCTGGACAAATCCTACTTGTCGCATCATCTACATTAACTGGAATAAATTTCCTAACAACTATCGCAGTCATGAGAGCTCCTGGGATGGGTTGGATGCAGATGCCTTTGTTTACATGGTCAATTCTGGTAGCTAATCTGATGCTTTTCCTTTCTATTCCTGCATTCGGTATTGGACTAATACAAGTGTACCTAGACAGAGTAATTGGGACTGCTTTCTATGATGCCGCTTCGGGTGGAGATCCACTTCTTTGGAGTCACTTGTTCTGGTACTTCGGACATCCTGAAGTTTACGTCGTGATCGTTCCTGCATTTGGAGTGATATCAGAAGTAATTGCGACAAGTGCTAGACGGTCTGTATTTGGGTATCGTTCCATGGTTTATGCAATGGCGGGCATAGGAGTCGTCTCTTTCATTGTTTATGGACATCACATGTTTACATCTGGAATGGATCCAACGCTGAGATTTGTGACTATGTTAACTACAATGCTTGTAGCAGTCCCTACTGGTATTAAAATCTTCAATTGGTTAATGACAATGAATGGAGGATCTTTGGTCTATAGAACACACACACTCTGGGCTCTAGGATTTTTAGTAACATTCACATTAGGAGGAATATCTGGTATGTTCTTCCCTTCAATGGCTATGGACTTGCATTTTCATGAATCGTACTTCGTAGTTGCTCATTTCCATTATGTTTTAGTGGGGGGGACTGTTTTCGGATTCTTCTCTGCAATTTACTATTGGTTCCCTAAGATGTCTGGAAGAATGTTAGATGAGAGACTAGGTGTGTTACATTTCCTAACGGCATTCATAACATACAATGGTATATTTTGGCCTATGCACAGGCTTGGAGTATGGGGGATGGCTAGAAGACATCATACCTATTTCGTCTCTGTTGACGAGGTTAGAGGAGTTAATGGCGAAATAATTAGTGAAGCAGTAATTGGGGCTCTACCTCCAGAAGCTGCTGGGTGGAATATGTTCATCACCGTTTGTGCAGTTTTATTCTTCCTCTCAAATTTCCTTATGGTTGCTAATATGATAATTTCATTAGTAAGAGGTCAGAAAGCACCTGCAGATCCATGGGGAGGCTGGTCCTTTGAATGGATGACAGAATCGCCACCTCCTACGCCATCATTTGGCAGATTTGAGAATGGAGAATGGCATGACTTACCTACTCTAATAGATTCTAATGAACATATAGCCAACGAACCAAGTAAACTTGGAACATGGTTCAATAAACTCATGGTTGCAGATAAAGAGGAGGTGGAAAATTGAGCGAACATGATGAACACCATCACCCAAGTGCATGGGGGCCACACGATTGGAGCCATGGTGCTCCACATAATTCATGGGCTCCATTGATAATGAGCATAGGATTTGGGATATTTTTGTTCATGCTTGCTAACGCATTCACTAGAGGGGTATTCGATGTAAGTTACGTGCCACTCGTTTTTGTTGGTCTTTTAGTTGTATTATGCGGATTAATAATTTGGTGGAAACAGGATTATTCTTTCGATGGGACATATGAACCTAGAGCAACTGGAGCGCCATTCAAAAATATTCAGATTCGTAAAGTAGCGATTTGGGTATTCTTAATGTCAGAGATGATGGTATTTACGTCTCTATTTAGTACATATATTAGGTATCGTACGGGAATAGAAAACTGCCAAACAATCTTTGAAAGAGGCGATTGGGTGGCGCAAGGATATACTCTAGAAGCGGGTCACGCTGTAATTTGTTTTGAACCAGCAAGCCACCTAATTGCATCATCTTGGTGGCATATAGCACCAGGTGCAATCAACACATTCGCTCTTATTATTTCATCATTCACAATTGTTCAAGCATTAAGATATGCTAGCAAGCCAGTTGGAGAAATAGATGAAAATGTTAGAAGGAAAAAGGTCACTAGATATCTGGCAAGTACATGGGCTCTAGCTATACTTTTCTTGTCTCTAAAGATGATTGAGTGGTTCATTGGTTTCTATATCCCGGAAATAGAAATTCTAGGAATTCATGAACATCATATCCATTCACTATATTCTGAAGGATATCTAATTAATGCCGAACATTATCATCATCATGATTGGGTAGATGAAGCAACAGGAGCAACGATGCTTGCTAATATTAGCGTTGGTGCATCGACCTTCTATGTAACAACTGGAACTCACGGTGTTCACGTCTTTGGAGGAATTATAGGGTTGACCTATATGACATTCAAGGCATGGACTGGTGGATATACGCCAAAGAACGCTGTATCAATCGAATACTTCGGCCTTTACTGGCATTTTGTTGACTTAGTTTGGGTACTAGTATTCCCATTCTTCTATCTATATTGAGGTGAAAAAAATGGCACACTATACAATAATGGGACGAGATCCTTACTGGATGAATTTCTTTGGATTAATGATTTTAACTTTAATTGAGGTTGCAGCAGTAGGTTTCGATTTGTCCCCTGATGCCACAGGGCTAGATTATACAGAGAAAAAACTAACTTTAATGATTTTAGTTGCTATTGGCCTACCTAAATTCATAATGATTGCAGCAATTTTCATGCACCTATGGGGAGATGAGGATTCAAAGATTCTGACTCTTACTGCACTATTTCCTGCATTCTTCATCATAGTCATGATACTATTCATCGGATTAACCCATCCTGAAGCTACTACTGGATTACCAGAGTGGTGTAGACCTGGATTTTACAGTTGAAGATTGTAAAGTTCATTTCTAATGAGTGATTCGATAGAGCGCGGCCGAGATCGCATAGCCCGGTATTGCGGTGGATTTGAAATCCACTGTCCATAGGACTCGGGGGTTCAAATCCCTCTCTCGGCGCCACTATCACTCATTTGGAATTGAAGAAGCGCCACGAACAGTTATCTGGTCTGCATGGTATTTCATTGAAACGGGAGTTGTCAGAACCGCCTCGCCGTCAACATTAACAAACATTGTAGGATTATGACTTTCATTAGATGGATTGCCATCTTTATCTACTGCTCTAACTTCAAGAGATTTGGAGGATTGCATACTAATTTTCCCCCATTTTCCTATATGTGTTCCTTTTTCTAATGGTCCCATTATTAGAAGCATCTGAATTTTAGATAGTCCAAAAGCTAAGATTAATGAGGCATGATTTTGAATCGGGGAGGCACCGGGTGTAACTTTGAATCCTCCACCAAATGTTTGACATTGAGAAAGACAAAATAATCCTGAAAATTCTACTATTCGACCGGGTTCTTCATCTACTTTGATCCAACCTTTCTGTTTCTTCCATCCGATTATGGCTCTTATACCTAAGAAAGTATATTTCATCTGCCCTCTAATCCATTTGAATTTACCCTCATTTTTCATACGATTAACTGCTGATGTAACTCCACTATCAATTTCTAAGAAACTCCAACGGACCATATGGCCCTCAACTTCAGGAGAACCGTTTACAGAATGATGCTCAGGATCGGGAATAGCATCATGACCAGTAGCAGGTGGCCCTTCAACTCTAACTGCACCGACTCTTCTATCAGTTCCATTAACTAGAATATCTACTGCACCCTGCATGTCAGGGAACTTATTGCCTCTAGGAATAGGAATTCCATGCGCTCGAGCATAATCATTGCCACTACCTATTGGAAGAATACCTAATGTCATTTTTGAATCTCTAAGGCCAGATGCTACTTCATGTACTGTCCCATCTCCTCCAACTGCAACTACAAGTTCATAATCTCCATTTGAGAGACTATGTGATATCTCTGTAGCATGTCCAGAAAACTCTGTACGGTATAAGTCGATTTCAAAACCTGCAGCCTTCAAAGCGGGCTCAAATGAATCCCATTGTTTCGCGGATAATCCGTCTCTGGCCTTGGGATTGAGGATGCATGCAATACGTGTCACGAGTACATGAGTGGGGATTTAAGACTTGAATGCTCGCAAAGCGAGGAATCATGAGTAAGAGATGTTTCGAACGTTCTGAGGACCTCCACATGAGTGATGAGAATTTCATGCTTCGAGCTATTGAATTAGCAGAACGAGGGAGATATGCAGTTCAACCGAATCCGCTAGTTGGATGTGTATTAGTTCGCAATGAGGAAATAATTGCTGAAGGTTGGCATGACCACATAGGAGGCCTTCATGCAGAGCAAATGGCAATTGCAGATGCTGAAAGTAGAGGGGTTGAGACTCAAGGTTCTATTGCATATGTGACTCTAGAGCCGTGCAATCATTTTGGAAGAACTCCTCCTTGTAGTGAAGCGTTGATGTGGGCTGGCATAAAGAAAGTAATTATCGGGACTGCTGACCCTAACCCTACTGTTAGAGGAGGAGGATTGGAAGCCCTATCTAAAGAAGGGATAGATGTTAAAATTGGAATTTTGGAAGAAGAATGTAATCACCAAATGTCTGCATTTATGCATTGGTGTAAGAATAGAAGACCACACGTACTTCTGAAAGCAGCTACAGATTCGAATGGGAGAATTGATGGGGATCCTGAAAAACCAGCTATTAGATTCTCATCTAAAGAGGCTCTTGAATTAGTCCAAAACTTAAGAAGAGATGCAATGGCAATACTTGTAGGCGTAAATACAGTAATAAGAGATAATCCAAGATTGACCGTTCGAGGAGATAATCCACCTCAATTTGACAATATTCCAAAAAGAATTGTTATTGACCCGAACAATAGGATTCCTAAAGATTCTCATTTAATGACCGAATCAGATGCGGAAACCTATCTTATTAATACAAAAAAATACGATACATCAAAAGATATGAATCATGTTAATAGGATTATTTTACCCTCAGAAAGTGGAGAAATAAATGTTGAAAAAATATTAGATTACCTAGGAGATTTGGGAATTCAAACACTATTAGTCGAAGGTGGTTTGAATACCTGGAAGCGTTTCTTAGATTCTAATCTAGTAAACTCTGCTCATTTATGTGTTTCTGAAAAAATACTACCTGGAGAAAGTGAAGCTTATTTTACAAATGTAGATCTTGAAAATGCTGGTCTTAAGATTGTAGAAAAAATCAATTTGGGTATTGATAAAATTTCATATTGGGAATGAAAATGGCGGGCAATCCGCGATTTGAACACGGGTTGTCGGGTTCGAAACCCGAAGTGATATCCAGACTACACTAATCGCCCTACAACCTTCCATCCAAGGCAATCTAATTTCAATGCAACGGATGGCACACGACAACCATGCGAGCTAAACTCTTGTGAACTTTGACGGGAGAACATACAACAACGTTCCAACCTTTAGCATTTATTTCGTTCTCAATTTCACTCCAAGGTCTACCCATTACAATATAATCAACTTCTGGATTATTTTCAAGAGATTCCGCTCCTGCAGGTAGCATAGTAGATATTGTTGATTGAGAATCAATTTCTAACGCTTGGGCGAGAGCGGCTAAGAATAACTCAAGTCCATCATCAGATTTCCAAGCATTTCTTCCATAGGGGGGATCAAAAGCAAATATGCAACTCTCTTTTTTACCCCATAGCTCGGCTATATCTTTAACACTACATTTTTCTACTTTGGTCATACTTGAATTATGCTTATCTGCCCATGATAAATTCTTTTTAGTACCATAAACCATAGTAGGATCTAAATCACTAGCATATACATCCATTCCTTGTATTAGGGCTTCTATCGCTATACCTCCAGTACCGCAGAAAGGATCAATCATTATTTTGGGATTGACACCTTCTGTATGAGCAAGAGATATCAATAATTTTGCTAGCCTAGGATCAAGAGATATGGGTTTAAAGAATGGCCTTTCCATTGGCTGCCGACCAATATAATTTGATTTGACCCATTTAGTTTCCCTAATCCCCCAAGTAATACATGGATTGCTTTCTACAGAATCCCAATGAACTTCTCCATCTACTTTACCAGCAACAATAATCATTATTTCATATTGAGGATTCTGTAAATCAACTGGATTTTTTTCACAATACAATTGAGCCCCTACTTCTTTCTCTAAATCTCTTCTAGATATCCCTTTGACTCCAGAACCTAATTTCTTACTCCTTACAGCAAAACTTCCAGGAGGTAAGTTTTCTTTAGACCAATCAGATATTGTTTGAGAAAGAAACTCAAAGCTCGTACTATTAGAATAACCTCCAAAATGATGTAAATCTTCAACTAAAGCTGCTGAAGATAAGCGTGAAAGGAATTTCTCTTCTATTGGTTGGTCAAGTAAAACTAGACGAGGATGTAGTGTTTTAAAATCACCAAACAATGCAGTAATTTCTGAGCGAAAAAGAAATGGGTGCCACCCGCTACCAAGAAGAAGAGTCCCTGACATTACATCACCTGTATCCACTCGCGTAAGACTTCAACCCTAAATGCCTCGACGCCGGCCATAGGATAAAGACGAGAGGGCGGAGTTAGTATGGGTTGTAATTTGAGAGACTTAGCACCTTCTAAGTCTATCGATTTTAGTGAATTAAAGGGTCAGAAGGTTGCTGTGGATGTATTTCTTAATGCCTATCAGTTTATCACAAGCCTAACTGGTAAGGATGGAAAGCCACTCTCCTATAATAACAAACCAGTAGCACATCTAATGGGATTCTTAGATAGAGCAACAATAATGATTGAAGAAGGAATAGACCCTGTTTTCATTTTTGATGGGAGACCACATCAACTAAAGATGGATACATTGGGAGTAAGAAAAGAAAGAAAAATTAATGCTGTTGAAAAATGGAAGTCAGCGATTGAAGCAGGAGATATGATTGCTGCCAAAAAATTAGGACCCCAAACTGCAGAATATACTAGAGAAATGGTGGCAGAGACAAAAGAATTGTTCGATTGCTTAGGGGTCACTTGGTTAGAAGCACCCATGGAAGCAGAGGGGGCAGCAGCAGTTCGTTGTCGGAATAAGGAAGTTTTTGCAGTAGCAAGTCAAGATTGGGATACTCTACTTTATGGAGCACCGGTAATGATTCGTAATCTTACATCTCATGGTACGCGTAAATTTGGGAGAGTTTTACAGGCAGAAAAAATAATTCTAAGTGAAATGCTGGAAATGCATGAGATAACATACGAGCAATTAGTTGATCTAGGGATTATGATAGGTACAGATTTTCATCCTGGAATAAAAGGCATAGGTCCAAAAACAGGCCTGAAATTAATTAAAAAACATATAACTATGGAAGAAGTATCGATTGCTAAGGGGTTTGATTTACCAAATAATTTAGAAGAAATACGGACACTGTTTACAGATCATCCAGTTCATCCTATACCTCTACCTGAATCGTCCAAATCAATAGAAGAAAATGTTCGAGTTTTTGCTAAATCGAGAGGTTTTAGTGAAAAAAGAATAGCAAGAGCAATAACTAGGCTAGCTAATGCCAATCGATTGAAATCAGATAGTCAACCTACTTTATTTGACTTTTGAAAATATTGCGACCCACCCTAGGACTGTAGCGCCCTAGGGGAGTCTGTCGCTGCAATACATCTATGATGCTGCAGGCTAGCAAAACAATCTAGTTTTCCAATTTCTCAATCAGAGAATGCCGCCGTTTTCGTCGATATCTAAGATACCGTCTCCATCGTCATCATCATCCAGATAATCGTCCACGCCATCATTGTCGTGGTCGAATTGGCCAGTATTACTCCAGCCATCGTTCTGCTCAAACCAGTCAGAAAGACCATCATTATCATCATCTAGATCCAAGTAATCTTGGTATCCATCGTTGTCATGATCGTATCTCCAAACACCGGTAACGCCATCGTTTTCGTCAACATCGAGGATGTTATCATTATCGTCGTCAGTGTCTACACCGTCATTTGATCCATCATTGTCGTGATCGCGTGAGTAATCCTCACCGTTCGGTCCAATGTCGTTCCAATTGTCAATGCCGTCATTGTCAATATCAAAGTCTATGTTATCGCTAACACCGTCGTTGTCGTGGTCGTAGATGTCTGTATTTGGATTTCCATCATTGACTTCCTCTTGGTCGTCAATTCCGTCTCCATCGTCATCATCGTCCTCTGCATCGTCGATACCATCGTTATCGTGATCCTCGGGGTTGGCATCCTGATTGTCAGGAATACCATCGTTGTCATCGTCGAAGTCTAGGTCATCAGGGATGCCATCTCCGTCGTTGTCGTTTTCACCGTTCTGGTCTTGGTTCTCGAGTTGTTGGTTTTGCTGCTGATCGGATTGTTGACCCTGTTGTCCTTGATTGGAGTCTTGGGTCTGACCTTGCTGCTGTTGGTTCTGGCCGTTCTGGTTATTTCCATTCTGACTATCGCCAGTCTGGTCACCTTGCTGACCTGATTGTTCCCCACCAGATTGTTGCTGGCCTTGTCCATTATCTTGCTGCTGACCTTGTGATCCTTCCTGACCATCTTGGCCTTGTTGACCATCTTGTCCGGATTGCGAACCTTGGTCTTGACCTTGGCCTTGTTGACCATCTTGGCCTTGACCTTGTCCTTGACCTTGTCCTTGTCCTTGTCCTTGTCCTTGTCCTTGACCTTGACCTTGACCTTGACCTTGACCTTGACCTTGACCTTGACCTTGACCTTGACCTTGACCTTGACCTTGACCTTGTCCTTGTCCTTGACCTTGTCCTTGTCCTTGTCCTTGTCCTTGTCCTTGTCCTTGTCCTTGTCCTTGTCCTTGTCCTTGTCCTTGTCCTTGTCCTTGACCTTGACCTTGACCTTCGCCTTCACCATCTTCTCCTTCGCCGCCACCGTTGGTGCCGCCTTCGCCGTCACCTTGGTCGTTTCCTGGGAAATCAGGATCATACGCATCAGGTATTCCGTCGCCATCAGCGTCAGATGAAGAACCATCGTTAGGATCGTTAGGGAACGCATCGGAGCCGTCATCTACACCGTCACCATCAGTATCAGCACTATTCGGGTTTGTACCCGCGGCATACTCCTGAGAGTTGGATAAGCCATCGCCATCCGGATCTGCGTTCGCATCACTTGCTGAATTAGGATTTAGCCCATAAGCTACTTCCCATCCATCAGGTAATCCATCGTTGTCAGTATCTGCATTGTTCATGTCTGTTCCTGCAGCCTGCTCTTCGGCATTGGTTAGTCCATCTCCGTCCCAATCGGCGCCACCATCTGATGGGTCGAGTGGGTCAGAACCGTCAGCTTGAACACTGACTGAACCAGCCATTAGCACGAGGAGTAGTGCAATCAACATACTCATATTTTTCGTTTTCTTCATTTTCGTTTTCTTCATTTTCTTTTCACTTCCTTAAAAATTTAGTTGTAGAGTACCCGCTGTTCTCTCTTTCCGAACAATGCTCACGCCTATTATTTCGTGAACTATCTAATCGGGAGTTATGGATGTTTAAGACAAGTAAGTTGAATAATCTCTTAAATTTACAAGAAAACGCTATACTGCGCTTATTTGGGAACTTTAAGAATCATCTTTTAATTTATTCAACTCCTCCTTATTCATCATCCAATCTCGCGGGCTTTCATAGGGAACCCTCTGTTCCCTCTAGCTTACGGAGGTAAGTATACCCTATTTCAAGGATTCGTGGATTCGAATCAAGGAGTTAATTGGGATAATTCAGCATTAAAACGGGCGGACCCTAAGAAATATAATACAGGAGTAGCTAGAGTTCCTAAAACTAAAGCTCCAAAAAATAGGCTTGACCACAATTCTATATCGTTGCCTAATGTAAAGTAAAGAGTCCAGCCAGTAGCTATAGAAAACCACAATCTATAACGGCGGCTAAAAAGTGCAAACCTTGCTTTAACTAGTTCATCAGAATAAAGTTGAGGGACTTCATCAACTTCCGCAAGATCGTGCTCAACGGCGCACCTTACACAAACTAAGTAACGCGGACCGTTACCACTTACGAACTGACTCTGAGGGTAGTTTTGTTTGCACAACCTACAATATGCCATGTTAGTTCAACTCGTCCACTATGAATTGCTAATTCAAGGCTACGGTCATCTAACTTGACTTTTATGCGAAATTGAATTGATTAAGATTGGTTCTTGTTCCAAAAACGATGAAATTAAATTATACCCTAAAGGACTACCTACAGACTCAGGGTGATACTGAATTCCAAAAATAGGAAGAGTAGGGTGCCGTATACCCATTACAAGAGTTCCAGTTTCATCCCAAGCAGTACATATCATCAATTTATTTGTAGGCTGAAGAACTAAACTGTTGTATCTCATTAGAACTAAAGGAGAATTTAAATTTTCATATAATCCTTTGTTATCATGTGTTATCAATGATGGGACGCCATGGACTGCATTTAATGGAGATTCTAGTAATTTCCACCCTACTGCCAATCCTAAAGCTTGATGCCCTAAACACAAACCAAGTATAGGAATTTGATAACTATCAACTATTACTTTCCCCTGAACTGCTAATCTAGCTATTTCCATCGTTATCTCTGATTGTTCAGGGCGAGAAGGGCCGGGACCAATTATAATCCTCTTAGGTTTGTAAGCTTGGAGCCAATATTCTAGTCTTGCTTTCGAATCTAAAATACCTTCAGGCCGACCTTCAACTATCCGTACTGAGCTCCCTAATTTCGCTAAAGAACTAGCAATATTTTCTGTAAAAGAATCAAGATTATCAATTAATAAAACATCTGTCTGAATGGAGGGGGTTTGATTTCCTCTTATTATTTGACTTGCTTTTTTACTTGAATGATGATCTGCAGGTTTGGGTTCACCGATAGGCCCTTTAACGGAGGGAATAGGGAACATTGCAGTACTGCGTTTTGGTAATTCATCAATTGAAAAACCTGTTCTGAAACCCCATGTGGCATCCGTTATAGCTGTGGCTTTCCATCGTGCTTCTTCGACTTCAGAAGATGCTTGAGAACCAATTACAATTCCCCCTCCAGCCTGAACTTTACCATGCCAATTATTGGGGCCAGAATGGGCCTCTAAAGTTCGAATTAATATATTGAATTCTGAAATTCCAGATGCTAAATGGAAATGCCCTATAGAACCTGTCCATGCACCTCTTGGACCTCCTTCGATTTTATTAATTGCAGCGATTGATGCAATTTTAGGGCAACCTGTAATTGAACCACCCGGAAACAATGCTGATAATATAGCCCCGAAATCAATATCTTCGTTTAATCGTCCTGTAACACCGCTTACTAAATGTTGAACTGTCGGTAAGGCTTCAATACGAAAATCAGACCAATAGACTGAACCTGGCTTGCAAATTTTTGACAAATCATGTTTCTTAAGATCAACTAACATCAAATGTTCGGCAATTTCTTTTTCAGATGAGGCCATCTTTATTTGAAGAATTTTATCTTCTTCAATTGATTTTCCTCGTGGACAAGTGCCTTTAATTGGGCGTGTAGATACTACCCCTTGTTCAGTTTTTACAAGCCTCTCTGGACTTGCAGAAGCTATACTCCAACCATGATCATGAACATATAACCAAGAGGCAAACGGTGAGGGGTTTGTCGCCATCATGCGTTGAAATGCATTCCATGGATGGTCGGGCATTTTACCTTCCCATTTCCTTCCATAATTCAATTGGTATATGTGACCTTGTCGAATGCTTTCTTTAATCTCATTTACTTTATTGGCATGAGATGCATCACTTTCTGATTCAGGAACCTCGGAATTTTGTAATTTCAAATAAGGATTAGGGGGGTGAAACCGTATTCCTCCAGCTCTTGCTTCTTCGATCCAGGGATGATTTGGTACTGAAATAAGGTTCAATTGTTGGGATTCTCTGTCATGTACCCACCAAGCATCTGCTCTCCAAAGAACACCTAATAAAGTTCCATTTTGGGAATTTTTCTGTAATTTAACACCAACTGACCAGCGATTAAGGTCGTAACCCAGCAATCCAGTAAACCCACCGGGTACTATTGGGAAATTATCGTAATGTTCAAAAGAAATTTCCCATTTTTTCGTTAAATTTATTGCTAGATCTAATGTTTTTACTTCGTGCTCCTCGATAGTATTCCAACGACCTTGGTTATATTCCTGAATTAACACAACTAATGAGCCACTATGACCTAAATTTATCTCACCGTTCAAATTCGAGGTAGCGTGATCTTCTACAATATTCTGAGGTTCGAAGAATAATATACGGATACTCTCCAAACAAGGGAGAAAGGATCTTTTAGCTAAATCCGTTATTGGTCCATCAGAGTGAAGTAACAACTCGTCCTGATTTGGTAAGGGCGAATCTCTGTAGTGCTCTAATAATGAAATCAAAGGATTTTGACTACTGGTTGCTAATGTAAAATAATCAAGTTCCATTTTATCAACTCAAATCGTCAATTGACTGCCATGCTGAAGAGAGTTTCTCTAACCAACAAGACATTGCAGCAGTATACAATCGCCCTCGAGGGATACCAATGTTTCTTCCATCGATTATCCCTAATGGCTGAACACCCATTCCACTCCCTAAAACTATCATTTCTTTCGCTCTTAAAATTAGAGAGATTGTCAGCCTTGCAGGCCTTACGGGTATACCAGCATTCTCTAAACCATTCTTAATTAACTCTAAAGTAATTGAATCTAAAGCACCCTCTTCAGTTCTAGGATGGTAAGCAAAACCATCTAAGTCCAAAATAATCGGCATACATCGGTCTCCATCAATAACTGCATCATTTTCGACCAATAGAGAAATGTCTGCTTTGTTATCTAAAGCCATGTCTCTCGCATCTAAGTAAGGTTGCCAGTCTCCATGTTTAGTGCCTCTAATTGCATTGTCCCACTTGGGTGCTACAACAGTTATTGCTGAAAGAATATGAGGCCAAGATTGATTCAGACGAGGGGTTAGAAAAATATGACCTTGAGAAGTAATGCCGACTTTAACCAAATATGGTGGTTGTTGATTACCAACTACTGAGGCTTCAGAAAATTTCATCTCACTTAATTTATTGAAGATTTGGTCTCTGTAATCTTTAGGTAAATCAAAGCCAAGGCGCTTGGAATGCCGTGCTAATCTATCAAAATGTAAATTTGCGGCTAGAAGCTGATTTTTTCCGTCCCAAGCAAGTGTTGACCATGCCTCACAATATGGATCGGGGGCAACTGACATATAGGGGCGTAAACTTACAAGCCTTCAAATTCTTCGAAAGGGAGTCACAGAATATCATCAATAAATGATGTATCAATATCATCTTCTTGTTCGTTTAAATCTTCGGCCATTTCATCTAAATCACCCATATCAAAATCATCTGCTAAATCGCTAAGATCATCTAAATCGATGTCTTCGTCGTCACCTAATAATTCATCAACTATTTCATTGGAAGGAGGGGGTTGAGGAATGTCAGCATAATCTATAGAATCGTTTGTCTCCGAATTTTCGATTTTATCAGAACCAGAAGAAGCATCATTTTCAATAAAATAATCCTTATCATCCATTTCTAAATCTTGATCAAACATTTGCTCTTCAAGCTCAACCTCTAACGCACCCATTTCCCATGGTTGTGGAACAGAGTGCTCTTTCGGCTTCAAAATTAAAGCACCACCAATTAATAACATTATTCCGGATAGGACAGTAATTATCATATTCATGTCACCATCAATTAATTGGTTAATCCAAGATTCCCCTGAGTTATTATTTCCTGAATTATCACTTCCAAATGCAGATTCAGACCACGGTTGAACTTCAAGAGGATTTACTGCAAAACGGTGGACCTCGCCATCAAATCCTACTATAGCAATCCAATACGTATTTTCATTGTTTAGAGGGTATTCGTTACCATCAATATTCTCAGAAATATCTGATTTCCAAGTATAACTAGAGTAAATGATTGGAACGACTTGGGAGGTATCGGCATCTCTTGTATCTTCAAATGGGGTTGATGATAAATAGATGTAATAAGACTCAATAATTGGATTATTCTTATCATCCCACTCTATCTGAATTCTTGTCCCCGAACTGTCCCAATAAGCAATAATCCCGCCAATCTCAGGAATGTGTAGTCCAGGGTCAAGAATATTCTCATTAATCAAAGCAATAGAAGATGTTTTCACATTATCGTCCCAATAATTGCCTGAAGAATCAACAGGGATTACACTAACCCAGAACATAATATTAGGCGCCAATGGGCTGCCATCTGAAAATGTCTCAAGGAGTAAAGGAATTGCTAAATCACGATCTAGTATAAGTGCAGGTTCACGGTTTTCTAAAGTACTAAATGGTACTGTGTCTGCATAAATCCAGTATTCAGCAATGTCGGATTCTTCACTTTCTTGGAATGTTATGAATACACCGTCTCCATCATCTGAAGGACGATCTGAAAGTTGAGGGGGATCGATTCGTGCAGGAGGGAATACGTCACCACTATTATCAGAAGGTATTACTAGAACCATTTGATTCTGCATTTCTGTTAAGAATACATTACCATGAATGTCATGAGTTGTAATAGTAACATATAATGGAATCTCAGGAACTATGGAAGATGATGACTGCTGAGAAATTGAATTGCCATAATGAGCTGTGTAAACAGTCATTTGCAACTGAAATGCCCCACCAATTTGTTGCTGATTTATCGAAATAAGGCCACAAGAGTGGGGTGCCGCCGAACAATTCAACCAAGATTCTGTTAAGTTTTCTTGGTAAAAATCAGAAATCCATATTGTATAGAAAGAAAAGTCTGTGGCTAAAGAACGATTCCAAGACACATCAATAGCAGTTCCGTCATCATCAGGATGATCAAAGGCATTCAAACCAGATACCCTGGCAGGAGGTATTCCTACTCCACCATTATTTGATTGTGGAGTCACTTCAACGACTAATACATCATTGAGATTTTGATTACCCCAGTCATCAGATGCAACTACTCCAACCCAATAAGATGTATCGTCAATGAACAAAGCCTCACCAAATGATGAAATAATTGTTGAATTTGTAGCACAATCTGAGACATAAGAAGCAACAGGCCAGCCATCAACATTGTTTGGAGGTTGCCAACTAGTGGCAGGTAAAGTAAAGATTGTATAATAAGTACAGTCATCTTCATTATTAGAAATCCAGTTTACTTGTATCTGTCCACCTTCATCATCTAATACATCTATTGCAGTAGTCCCTTCTATTGGTTCTGGAGGTATACCATCATCAAGGCCACCTGCAGTAACTATTGGTCCAATTATTGTAGCATTAATTAAATCTGATTGGCCGCCTTCATCAACACAAACTGCTGCAAACCAATAAGTGGTTCCAGGATTTAATTGGAGGACTGTACTATTACCTGAAATTGATGAGATGTCAAAACTATCAGTCAATGCTAAAGCATTCGTAATTTCTTGTTCGACTGCCCAAATTCTTGTTTTATCTGCATCAATTTCTGTACAAGCAGACCATTCGGCATAAATTGTTCCAGCGGACCCCCCGGCAATAGGATTAGCAACTAACCAAGCAGGAGGAGAAGGAACTTCATCGATAGGAGTTGCGTTAAGTGGCCAAGTCATAGGTTCACCAAGTGAACCGTCGGCGTACTCAGTAACAATTGCTGCCCGATATTTATGTCCATCAACTAATGGTGACATGATACCATCATGATCTGCTTCAATTATTATAGCAGTTGTTTGCGACCAGAACGAAACTGCGATATATCCTGCAAAGTCATCTAGGTCTTCTTCATTGGGTTGCCAATCAGGCATATTCGTAGAGTCCCAGACATAGAGTCTGTAAGCATGCCATGCTGCATCTTCAGAAAGCAACCAAGTTGACTCAAGAACACCTCCTCCATCATTATCTCTGTTTGAGAAAGATGTTAAGATAGTAGGAACTTCAACTCTTTCCCAATCATATGTCATTCTCACACTAATTGTACCATTCTGAGGAGATTGCATTTGAACCTGTAATTCAACTGAATTGGAACCCGGCCCTACATTAGAAATCGCAGTTTGGAAGCCGGCTTCAATTGCAGGATTCCGACCAGCCAAATCCCATGTACCAGTATAGTTCAAAGAAACCGAACGAGCCCAAACCGAAGAACTAGATGTAGGACTAGAAAGAGTGAGCGCCCCGTTATACATGGGTAAAACACCGGGTATTGAAGAAGAATTATTAGGAATCGAGAGTGGATCAGAAGAATCAATCAATATTGATGACATTCCAGGATGGCTTGTACCAGTAATATCCCATTGTTCTCCACCAAATATGGCAAACAATGGTTCAGCTCGTCTCTGATAATCCCGTGGTCTTTCATTGAGACTTATTACAGGAGTATAATGATGTAGGCCATCTTCACCTACCACATATAATGAATTAGAATGAATGAAGGCACTAACTAATCCCGATGACGGATCAGATTTAACTACTGAATGATCATTATTTACTTCTAATACATCTATGCCTGCAGAGCTTATTAAAACTAAATGATTACCATCTGAAACCATCTTAGATGGTGGCCAAGATAACAAATCATAGGGGCTAGTACCAGTTTCCATCTGCATCATGGTGCCATTCCAATGGACTATTGGAGAAATATCAGTAGCTACATGTACTCCCCAACTATCTGCTGCAAGAGTGAGAACATTATTACTTGGAATCATGTCAATTAAATAAGTTCCATTCTGCATGTCAGTATCAATATCCCATGCGGCAATTCCTGGGCGCGTTGCACCTTGTCCATTATGAGAAATGAAAACAGACGCATTGTGATGTTGTATTATTGAAGAATTGCCAACTGTTACCTGCCTAGTTACTGAATCTGAAAACATAAGTCCTGAAACTCGATTACCAATTAAACCATCTGAAAAATCTAAGGTATTCTGGACTGCAAAAGTTCCTAATTCTAAAACTGTCAATCCAACTAAACCGCCTGCTAATATAGTTCCATTTCCTTGTATTGGATTATCTAAAACCATTAAATGTTCAATAATTGGTGAGGGGAGACCGTCAATTGTTGTTATTGGATCATCCCAATCACTTTTTGAGATGTTGTATAATCCAATTCCTCCATGGGTAGCAACTAAAATGTGGTTACCAACTTCTAAGAAATCTCTAACAATATTGCTGGGCAACCCAGCAATTAAACTACCATAACCCCAATTCTCATTGTTAGTGTCAAAAGTCTGGAAACCTGCTGAGGAACCTGATTCACCCATGAGTCCGACATACATAGTCCCATCATCATCAATATGCATACCATCCATTTGTTGATGCAAGGCAGAGGAAGTTGGAGATATTGTGCGCTGAAGAAGATCTATTTTTGACAAACCACTACCTGCAGTAGTCACCCAGATTTTATCTCCATCAAGAGAAATGTCATTAATTATATCATTTTCGAAATTATATCCAAATTCCCACCTTACACTACCATTTGCTAGTTCACCCTGTAAAACAGAAGAAGCATAAAATGAGTTCCAAGACTGACTTGATGTTATCCAAACATTCGTTTCATTAGAAATAATCTTTGTTACCTTACCACTTGTTAATCCGGCTAACTCATCGAATCCACTTTCTATCAATCCAGTAGAATCAAGTCTATCGACTCTATTTACTCCTGTTGTTTGACCAGAACGACCGATGGCATAAACAGGGGTGCTACTAGAAGGTGCTCGGACAATTGAACAACTATCCATTCCCGGACTTAGAACTTGACCGTTTACAGTCGAAATTCCAGAGGTTATTATTCTAGATATTCCACCTGTGTTATCATATTGATGTGCAGCAAGTAGTACGTTACCATCATGTAACATCCCCCCTGGGAATATTCTATCTTCAGATATACCATCTGCAGCATTTGTAAGAGTGGTTAAGAATTGATCTGTATTGTAATTATATCTATCGAGGCCAACTCCTTCTTCATCAAATCCAACATACATTATACGGTTAGAATCGTCACAAGCAATAGCCCTGACATCATTGTCTGCCAAGCCATTAGAAGTTAACAAAGATGTTATCCATTCATTAGTTAAACCATCGGAATCGTGATCTGCTAGATCGTAACGAGCAATCCCTCCTTGATTACCCCACCAATTAACTGCGCCGACTGCAATATGAACTATGTCATCACACACCTTGATGTCTGCAGTATATCCACTAGGTATACCTGCACTACCTAACTCCCAAGTTGTCCAATTACCTGATGTTCCATTTTTACGTAAAACTTGAGAACTTGTTTGAAAGCCACCTCCTTGCTGATAACTGCCCGCCCAAAGATCATCTCCAACAATAATCATTGTGTATAATTCATCTTCGGCATCAGATGGGAGACCATCATTAACAGTCCACGGATTAAGCCATGTTTCGTTATTAGGGTTCCATCTTAGAATTCCATCCATACTCGCAAAGAGATATTCGCCTTGATACTCTAGAATCCCTCTTATTGGACCGGGAGTATCAGTCCACTCATCGAGAAGAGTCATATTTTGTGCAGAAAAACGACGCATGATATTATCGCCATAAGACACCCATAACTCGCATGAGGTGGCATTGATGACGGGGAAGCAATCGCCAAGGAATTGGGCATTTACTCGCTCTACACTACCAATTGTAGAAAGAGATTCTTCCCATGTTTCATTTGTTGTATTCCAACGAGCAATTGTTCCATCTCCATCGTTCCAATATTGAGTAGGTCGAATTCCTATCCAAAGTTCTTCAGAGACTTGGCCCATTCCATGTATTTTCCCGTTCCAACCTAACTCTTGACCCGCATCAATTGTAGATTCACTAGAATTAGATGATAAATTAATTCTAAATATCTCATCGTTTGATTGGAACCAAGAATTGGATCTTTGTGTTGAATAATGTAGTATATCTCCCGTAATTACGATTTCTGCGGGAGCTGAATTTGAAAGTGTAGGACCGCCAGAATTGGCACCACGATCCCAGTCAATTAGTACAGTATTATTAGATACATCAATTAATGTTAATCCGAAATCTCCACCAGCCCATATAGTATTATTAATATGGCCTGGAATCAGTACTGTGACATCATCATCGTCAATAATTCCTTGATTACCATCCCATACTTGCAACCATTGTTGAGTAGCTAAATCATATCTTCCTATTCCCGTATTCTCAAAACCGATATAGAGAATATCTCCTACCTTGACAACTTTAGCTCTTTGAGTGTCATCACCAGCAGTCCATGTTTCAATCACTGAATTATTATCAGTATTAATCAGCGCAGCACCTTGATTGGTGCCTGCAAGGAGTCTATCGCTAGCAATCATTTCAACAGAATAAGTTTGACTAAATCGTGCTTGAGTATCCATTGGAGATACACAAGCATCTAAATCATAGTAACTTCCTCCATTTGTTGTCCAGTTCCAATAACAAGCACCACGATTAGTTGCAGCGTAAATACCATCTACGTCACTTGTAATATCGTAAAATGCATATGGATCATTATTCCCACCAGGAATACTGGTCGCGAAATAAGCCCAACTAGAACCATCCCATCGAGACAATCCCTGATTAGACGAGGCCCCATTATTCTGAACTTCCATTCCGACTAATAGGCCGCCATAATAGTCCAAATGAAGAGAAAGGACATCGTTATCAGGTAATCCACTATTACTATCTTCTGTCCACATATCAATGATATCTCCAGTATACCGGTCAATTAATAATACACCAAAATCAGTTAATCCAAAGTAAATGACATCTCCATCAACCACGATTGGAGCAGCATCTAAATCATCTGCTCCTAAAGACTGCCAAGACGAAAGTATTGACAATTCTTGTAAGTCAATTCTCATCACCCCTGCATCAGGAGTTGCTAGATAAGCAATACCATATCTTGTTACTACATCATTTATGAAATTTGAATCTAAGCCATCTTGTTCTGTAATTACATCAGATAAGGTCATTGTGGAAGTATTAACAAAAGAGATACCTTCTTCTAAGTGACCAATTACTAGAATTTCGGTATATTGGTCATAAGACATAGCTCGTACGTGCGTTGAGGCAAGACCTTGGACGGTTCCAATATAAGATGCATCTGTATTATCTAATCTCAGGATTCCGGAATTAAGGGTCCCTACCCAAACCCAACCATTTGAATCCTGAGTAAAGGAAGTTATCTCAACCGGATTATTGACATAATCGGAAATATCAATTGGGGTGAGCCATGTTTGAGTTGCTTCGTCAAATCTATCTATTACCGTGCCACCTGCGACCCAAACTTCTCCATCCTCTTCATCATCAACAAAAATTACTTGATTCATATTATCTATAGAAGGGCTACTAACCAATGTTTCTAAACCATCAATTGATTCACCCATTAAACGACCTAACACTCCAGAACCATCACCTACCAATACTAGACCCGAAGTAGGACTTCTAGATTTACCAAGATTAGGCCAAGAAATTACTTCATTACCACTTTGTTGGAGACCAAAATCTGATAATTGTTTTTGTGATCTGAAAGATAAAGAATTGGTATCATATGAATGAACAGTATTGCCTGCAAGAACATATAGCCATCCTTCGGTAATTCCTAGGCCTACAACTTGATTAGAGGAAAGCCAATTACTTGTTGACCAAGTAGCCATCCATGAACTGGAAGCAAGATTACGACGATTAATTCCCGCATTTTCGGTCGCTATCAATAGTTGAGAACCAACCAATTGAAGGTCATTTATCATATCTGAAGATAGGAAATTACCAGTATTCCATATCACATTACTATCTACGGAGACAGATGTTCCATTGGAACCACTAGAAGTTGAGAATCCTAAGAAATGTATGCCTTGATAAGTTGAGATATACAAATTATCGCCATAAGCTATTACATCAGTAGCTGTTTTAATAGCCCCTGTTGGGCAATAATAGTAAGATGTCCAACTTCCTTCATTTGTATAGTAAACGTTACATCCAGAAACAGCCCATATTGTCCCGTAATCATCAATTGTGATTGCAGTTATTGGAGGGATTGCAATATCTTGGTTTGAATCACCTGAAATTATCCTAAGGATTTCCATCGAAGAAGAGTCCGAAAGACTTCGCTGAAGAATTGAACCATTAGATGTCCCTATTATCAGGCGGTTACCTGCTTCATCGATTGCAAGACTCCTGCCTTCAACATTCTCAATATCAATTATTAAGGTAGAGGTTTGATCATCTAAATGTAGTAAATCGTCACCTAATAGGATGTATAATCTTCCATCAACTGGATTTACAGCGCTATCATATATTTCTATGTCTAATGAAGAAAAGGAAACTTTGGGGTCAGCAGGCCGGAGAGCCTCCATGACTATATCAGTAATCGAAATATCGGTAGGTAATTGCCAACTAGTATCGCTAACTGAATTAGGTTGTAACCGTGCATCTAAAACTCCGTGTGAATTTACTTCGGGTTGATTTTCAACAAAGGAATTTTGTATACCAAAACCTCCTAAATCAGTCCAATCGAGTATTGGAGTTTGAGTGTCCATTAAGGTAATTTGTGGTTCATAGGCCCATTCTCCTATTGAACCATTTACCTTAACCTCAAAAGTCATATTATCAATTAATGCACCGGGTGCAAAATTAAGAGATAAATCACCATAAGCATAAGTTCCATTGGAGGGATTGGCGCCTGTTGCAGATAAATCAATCCACCCTGTGTCGTTACTACCGCTCGCCCCCCATGCACCGGGTACTGAATCTCTAGATTCAATATTATCATCAAGATTTGAAGATGAGAAGGTTGCCCAAGGAAGCAATACCATCAACGCAACTAACAAGAATGACAGCCGCTTCTGAGAATCAAAATTGGAATGAGATCCAGAGGGCATTGACTAACCGCGTTATTTTATACATTATCAAAGAATTGCATCAATGTGTTTTTTATGCTCCTACCACCGTAGGTGATATTTCGCTTTTTGAAGTTTGAAAAAAAGAATGTACAGAAGGCCGATAATATGAATCTCCACTATCGGATAGCATCATAGGTAAGTGGTCTGCCGGATAACTACAGGGGATGTAATCCTGACAGATAAGCAACTTCGAAAAGACGCATTGGACTATCACTCATCCAAGCCTGCTGGGAAAATTACAGTAGTGCCAACTAAACCTCATGGCACACAAAGAGATTTATCTCTAGCTTATTCGCCGGGTGTCGCTTACCCATGTAAAGAAATAGAGAAAGACCCGGATGCAGCATTTAAATATACTTCAAAAGGAAATTTAGTGGCTGTAATTAGCAACGGAACCGCTGTACTGGGGCTTGGAAATATCGGAGCACTTGCAGGTAAGCCAGTTATGGAAGGTAAGGGTTTATTGTTCAAAGCATTTGCAGATATTGACGTGTTTGATATTGAAATTGATCGAACAGATGTCGATGAATTTGTTGAAGCAGTAAAAGCAATATCACCTACGTTTGGAGGAATAAATTTAGAGGACATTAAGGCTCCAGAATGCTTTGAAATTGAACAAAGATTAATCAAAGAATTAGACATTCCTGTCATGCATGATGACCAACATGGAACCGCAATTATTTCAGGTGCTGCTTTATTGAATGGTTTAGAAGTGGTGGATAAAGAAATTGCAGAAGTAAAAGTGGTTGTTTCAGGGGCCGGAGCATCTGCAATTTCTTGTGCACGCCACTATATTCGCTTGGGAGTGAAAATTGAAAATCTAATCATGGTTGATTCAAAGGGAATTTTGACAAAAAAACGTTCTAAAAATGGAGAGTTGAATAAGTACAAAGATGAATTTACAAGAGACATCAAAGAAGGCGGGATAAAAGAAGCAATGATTGATTCGGATGTTTTCCTTGGGTTATCCAAAGGAGGAATTGTTAGTAAAGAAATGGTTGCCTCAATGGCTCCCAGACCGTTAATTTTTGCTCTAGCAAATCCTGACCCTGAAATATTGCCTAATGATGTCTATGAAGTTAGGGAGGATGCTATTGTTGCTACTGGAAGATCTGACTATCCTAACCAAATAAATAACGTATTAGGATTTCCATATATATTCCGTGGAGCCTTGGACGTTAGAGCTACTGAAATTACTGAGAGCATGAAAATGGCTGCTACACATGCGATTGCAGCATTAGCAAAAGAGCCGGTGCCAGACGATGTTGCTGCTGCTTATGATGATGAACAAATTCAATTTGGATCAGAATATATTATACCGAAACCATTCGATGCTAGAGTGCTGATATGGGAAGCAAGTGCGGTTGCTCAAGCGGCTGTTAATGAAGGAATTTCTAAATTTACAAAGGAAGAGTTTGACATCGAAATATACCGTGAAGAATTAGAGGCGAGATTAGGATTAACTCGTTCTATAATGCGCCGGGTAATTAATAGAGCGCGTAGGGATAAAAAGAAAATTGTATTTGCAGAAGGAGAACATCCAACAATAATCAAAGCGGCTGCGCAGTGCATTTCTGAAAATATTTGTGAGCCTATTTTACTTGGGAATACAAAAAGAATTAATGCTATAAAAGAAGAATTAGGATTTGAATTTGAATGTAAAACTATAGATGTAAGATATGACCCTAGAAGAAGAGGAGTTTATGCTGAAGAATTTCATAAATTAAGGGGGAGAAAAGGGTTAACTATGGAAGATGCCGTTAGATTGCTCAAAACTACTACATATTTTGGGCCTATGATGGTTCATATGGGAGATGCTGATGGATATCTTGGGGGAATCTCGCATAATTATCCGGATATTGTTAAACCATGTTTACAAACAATTGGACCCGCCCCCAATACCCACCGAATTGTTGGTATGTACATGATGACTGTTAACGGGAAACTAATGTTCATTGGAGATGCTACAATAAATATCTACCCAGACTCTAGAACATTAGCTGAGATTGCAGTTCAAACTGCCAAAGTTGCTAGAAGATTTGGAGTAAAACCAAAAGTTGCAATGCTTTCATTCTCAAATTTTGGAACTAGTGGAGAGATGAGGACTGATAGAATAGAAGAAGCAATAGATATGGCGAGAAATTTAGATCCTGGCCTAATAATCGATGGGCCTATGCAGGCAGATACTGCATTGATTGAAGAAATACAAGAAAACTATCCATTTATGGAATTTGAAGGACCGGCTAATATCTTAATTTGCCCGAATTTAGCATCTGCAAATATTGCATATAAATTACTACAAAGAGTTGCAGGAGCAGAAATGACTGGCCCTATCTTAGAAGGCCTTGCAAAACCTGCACACGTACTTCAAAGAAATGATAGCGTTCGCGAGGTTGTCCATATGGCTGCTATTTGTGCCGTTGATGCTCAGCGATATGCAAAACAACGCCTCTAATTCGACTATAGAGTTGAGTAGTCATTTTGTGAGCGATATTGTCGTTCTTTCAAATCGTTGTGATATTTTCGACCAATGCTGTCGCCCTTGTCTTCAATCCATTCGCTGAACTTGATGATACCCAGAGGTTCCTCATCTGAAGCCACAAGTCCTTGCATCAATCCCTTGATTTCTGCGCGCGTGATGACCATGTCCTTGAGGAATAGACCCATGATTTGCCCCGCCATCCAGCCCATGAGGGGTGGTACGGGCATGATGATCCTGCGAACACCCATGCTCTTGCCAATGAGTTTGACGAAGTCCTTGTAGCGGTATTTCTCAGGACCCGTTGCATCTCGAGTGATGTCCTCATTACCTGCTCCTAGTTCAATGGCCATTCGGGCTACATCTCGCACATGAACGGGTTGAATTGGGTAATTTCCCCAGCCGAAGTAACCGAATACGGGCATGTATCTGAGCATCCAAGCAATGTTGTTGACCAGCACATTGCGGCCACCACCGAATAGTACGGTTGGACGAACGATGGCGTAGGATATGCCGACTTTCTTCAGGTTCTCTTCACTGTCAACCTTGCCGGCGAAATAAGACCAACCCGGTGCTTGATCGGGATGTGCGACGCTGAAGTGAACAATGCGTCTCACTCCTGCTTCTTTGGCAGCCTCGAACATGATGTTGCAGTTGCGTGTCGCAATTCCATGGTCGAATCTCTTACTTTGATGGTTGTAACGAACCCAGTAAGTGTTGTACAGAACGTCGGCGCCACGCAGTGATTCAACCAATGCAGCTCTATCCTCGAAATCGAGAGGGTGAATTTCGATCCGCCCATCAAAGGGGTCATCGCGACCCACAGCATTGGTCAAAGTTCGCACTTTTTTCCCTTGTTCCAATAGTTGATGGGCAATCCATCTACCTGTGTAACCGAAGGCCCCAGTTACAACATGCAGTTCTTCGGACACAAGTCAAGGCCCATCTTAAGTTGATAATAGAAACTTTGGAATAGCCATTAGATATTATTGGTAATTCAGCAAAATTCAAGACATTACTTTTGGAGATGCTGCCAAAACATCCGAACTACAACCTTCGGAATATTGGTGGAAATTTTCAATAAACATTTGAGCTAATAAGTTGGCTACATTATCATATCTTGTCTTATTGGACCAAGTGTTTCTCGGTTGAAGTATCTCGTCAGGCACCCCTTCACAAGAAGTTGGAACATGGAAGCCAAATCTTTCATCTTCTACAAATATTACATCATCCAGAGAACCATCTAAGGCCGCGTTAAGAAGAGCACGAGTCCATTTTATTCGGATTCTACTGGATTCACCATATCCTCCAGCGACCCAACCCGTATTGATTAACCAGCAATTCGCATCATGTTCTCGAATTTTCTGTGAAAGCAAATCAGCATAAACACTTGGATGTCTGGGCATAAATGGAGCACCGAAACAAGTTGAGAATGTCGCCTGAGGTTCAATTATTCCAACTTCTGTTCCTGCAACTTTGGCTGTATATCCAGAGATAAAATGGTATGCTGCTTGGTCTGGAGTCAATCTAGAAAGTGGTGGAAGAACACCAAAAGCGTCACAAGTTAAGAAAACCACATCTTTAGGGTGACCTGCCATAGAATCTGGTGTACGATTCTTAATCGACTCTATAGGATAAGATCCTCTAGTATTTTGAGTTAGTGTACCATCTTCAAAATTAGGTACGCCATTTGCATCTAAGATGACATTTTCTAATACTGATCCCGGCATCCTAGTGGTAGCGAATATAGCAGGTTCATCCGCCTTGGAAAGGCCAATCAATTTAGCGTAACAGCCGCCTTCAAAATTAAATACTCCATCATCAGACCAACCGTGTTCATCGTCTCCAATCAATGCACGGCCCGGATCAGCTGAAAGTGTAGTTTTTCCAGTACCTGAAAGACCAAAAAATAGTGCTGAGTTAGTATAATCCGTATTAGCAGAACAATGCATAGGAAGTAGCCCTTGAGCAGGTAAGATATGATTCATGATAGTGAATATAGCTTTTTTAATTTCTCCTGCATAGTGTGTCCCTCCAATGATAACCAGTCCCCTGTCTAATGCCAAAATTACAAAAACATCTGAATTTATACCGTATTCTTTAGGATTAACTAAAAGATCGGGGGCATGGAGAATAGTATATTCTGGGATATGATTTGCTAGTTCACTAGGTTCACTCCTTACAAACATGTTATGGAAAAAAGATGCATGCCAAGCTTTCTCTGTTATCAAACGAACAGGCATAGAATATTTTTGATCGGCTCCACAATGAGCATCTTTTACAAACAATACATCTTTATTATCAAGATAATGTTGAACCTTAGTAAGTAATTTATCAAACACTTCTGAAGAGGTGGATTTGTTCACATCACCCCACCATACATCGTCTGCCAAACCAGATTCTTCAACTATGAACCTATCATTTGGAGAACGACCCGTTCGCTCGCCGGTTGTTGCTAATAGTACTCCATGAGTTGTAAGTGATGCTTCGCCTCTTGCGACGGCCCTCTCATGCAACTCTTTCCAGCCTAAATTCCAGTATACTGCTCCGCTGGGGTTAAGCCCATGCGTAGCTAAAGGTGTGGCAAATTCGGAAGATGTACTACCCTTCGACGTTGTCTCCATGCACGCTGACAAAGACAATCGCCTTTCAATGATTACGGAGAGATATAGAAAACAGATATCAAAAATCAATTATCTCCGAAGGGGATGAAATTATGTCATTAACACCTGTCAGAGAGGCTGTGGGTACCGACGACTCGGATGATAATCTCATTCGAAAAAGAGCGTTTAAGATTAGCGATTCTATTGAATTAGGAGATATCTTAATTCAGGATGAAGTGGTGGAAAAGAGGGATATACCTAAGCATAAAGAAACTGATGAAGCACTAGGAGAGATCTTCGATCCGTTCGCTCAAATTGATGAAAATTCACCAGGATATGTGAGAAAAGATGGAACCGTAACAAGTCCTCCTGAAGTTGATATTGTAACCAATCTCGCTCAAGATGGGGAGAGGAAAGTCAATTGGATATTAATGGCTTCAATGATCGGAATATTTTCTGGTGTAAGCATTGTAGCAGGAATTGCTTTGAGTCCTTTATTAGCAACAATCTTATTGATACTTTTAGCATTGTTTGGATTCGCTCTAGGTGAGTTATGGATTCCTAAAAACAACTTACATTTCTTAGGAATTACATGGGTAATAATTTCAATGAAGGTGCTGTATGGGTTGGCCTTAGAATTACAAAGATGGGGTATTATTTCGACTGAAAATCTCGGTTTGTTATTACTAACACTTGTTAGTCTGAATGTTTATCTTTCTCATAGACACAATTCGGATGCAATCGCAGCACAATCAACTCTTATCTTGTTAGCAATCGGTTCTGCTGCTGGCTATAGTTTTGGAGAACTAGGAATCGCAATAATGATTCTAGTGGCGACTATTTTAGTTCATGGATTAGCAATATACAGAAAATCGGGTAATCTAGCAGCACTAGGTATAGCATCTACTAATCTGTGGATAGGAATGCATGCATTAACTAATGGTTTCAGTATTGGTTCGTTAACTATTCTTCCGTTGGAAATACCATTACTTTTATTCGTATTGATGATGATAATAACGGGTATAAATGCAAGTATGGCGGCAAGGTTTGCTAAAGATGAAAATTGGTTTTCAAAGGCGTTTAAGGTATTAGGGCTGGGAGAACCTGGGTTATGGGGTGTTTCTATTTCTTTAGGAATGGTTGGTGCTCTAATGGCAGTAGGAGCAAATCGGCAGGATTTGGGTTATGCAATCGGTTTAATTTCGATATTAGCATCGGCCTTTGGTGGCTCTTACTTAGTTGTAAGGGGAGTCAAAACAAGGAGAGTGGTCGAACCTTTGTTAATTTCGGCGACATTGCTCACTATTCTTCTAATAATTACTGAATCGAAAGATATTTTATCGTTTGATTCTTATGAAATATTTGCAACGATTGGAATATTTGTTACTGGTTTTGTAATGCTTAGAGATCAAAATTCAGTTACCGATAGGGTTCTATGGACTGGCTCTATTGCTATTCTAATATTGCTTGTTATAATGATACCAGCAGAGGCATCAGAAAATTTCTGTATATCTGAGTGTAAAAATGGGGATGGGGGAATGTTACTATTATCTGCATTATCTTTAACCCACATCGGAACTGCTATATTAGCAGTAAAAAGAAACTCCCCCTCCTTAGCAGGAATTACAGTAATCTTACCGTGGTCGTGGGTAATAATTGAGGAAATAATTGAAGAAGCAATTAGAACACTCATTGTCGCCAATGGGGGCATCGACCCTGGTTATATAGTTCAAATTGAACCAAACCAACTTTTTGGATATTTCGTAATTTCTTCTTTATTAATGTTTATAGTGAATATTAGACTAGGGAAAAATGGAGTAAACCTTGCCTCGCAATTTCTAGGATTAACAGAAATCTCTGCATCAATTAGAGACTCTGGAATGCTACAGCTTTGGAGCATTGGATTGTGGTTGCCAATTATTACGATTCTCTTTATGGCTAAATTTGGAGGATTTACAGCCCTGACTCTCCTAGGTATATTTGGAATAATTATAGCAGTACATGTAATATCAGAACTTACCAAAAAAAGGATTGGAAATGCATCAATTATGTTGGCAGTCATTTCATTAGGGCTCGTAATAATACAGTGGCAATATGGTCTTGAAGAAAGTGTGATGTTAACATATTGTATTGTTGCAATAGCCTTACTCGTTCAAAATGATGGGGCTAATGAATCAATTTATTCAATCGGAATGTCACTAATGGCAATACCAATGTTAATCAGTTTAGTTTCAAGAAACTCAATTGAACTAGCTGATACAAATATTATACCAAGTTTGGGAATTGCTAAAATCTCACTTTTTTGTACTACAATATTAGTCATTGTCTATCTTTCGAAATCTCAAAAAATGGAAAAATTATTGAGTCCCGCACTAGCAGTTCTTTGGTTATTAACAATAAATATTGCTCTAGTATACAAAGAAGGAGAGTTCTATGAAATTCTAGCCGCATTAACAATATTTGCTGTGAGTACTATTTGGTTAGTAGGTAATGGAGAAATAAGAAGGGAACTCAAAAGCATAGCGAAAAAAGATTCATTGAAAGAATTGGCAAGGGAAGAATTTACTGATAACTATGTTTCAGAAGGAAAGATGACTGGTTTCAATCCTCATTTGGTCGAAATGAGAAATAAAAGAAAAAATAAAAGAGAAATGGAGGAAACCGAAAATATTGAACAACTTTACCTTACTGGTGCAACTCACAGACCTGTAATAATATTGTTAGTACTTGGATTAGTGATTACGACTTCTGCGATTATTAGTTTCATTGGAGGAGTAAATCACTTAGTACTCCTGAGTACTGGAATTTTCATCTCAATATTAGTATTAGTTGCTCGTGAACGTACAAAAGGCCTAGAGTTAGAATTACCACACTTCTTAGGTATAGAAACACCAATCGCTATTTCTATTGGAGGAATCATAATGATACAAGTTGCTGGACATCTATCGGCCGCTAGTAGTAACATGGAACTATTCGATATGGCAATAATGTTTTTGCTTGTAATGTTTTTATGTATTATTTCATTAATAAATCAGAAAAACCTTCTGGATAGGGTGCTAATTGCAATTGATTGGTTCATCATTCCAATATTCATAGGCCGTATCATAGGGACTATTCTTTACGAATCTTTACCCGCACCATTTACAGTTGACCCTACAAAGGGGGATATGATAGAATGGACCTTGCCTTGGATAATATTAGAAACGTTACTTTTACTATCGATAATGATTCTGGTATGGATAGAAATACGAAGATCATTAAACGGTAGGGAACCTACAAAAAATAATTCATTAAGGGTGTTGGCAATAGTTTTCATTTCTACTGGCCCGGCAGGGATGTTAGCAATAATACTAGTAATTTATCATACAATTAAAAATCAACAAACTACAGAATTTGGATTAGTTATACCTGCTATACTATTTTCAATCATTTCTTTCTCTAATTGGATAAGTTCATTGAAAGGAACTGTTGATGAAATCACATTAATAATAGGAATAATATTGTTACTATTGTGTGCATTAACTGTTCCTTTCAGGAAAGATAATTGGACTATGACTTTAGCAACAGATTCACACTTATTACTATATTCTGGACTACTATGGACGGGAACTTTTACCACCATTTATCTCCCAATTATCCTAATAAGTTTGTCGACAATCATTTGGATTATTGGAATTATGCAACTAAGGAGGATTTTACGAATTTGGGGATTCTTCGATCTCATTATTGCTATATTAGCATCTCTAATGTTGCTAGGATCACAGATGCTTGAGCCAACAACATTACTAATCTCACTAATTGTTTTAGCAATTGAATTGGGACTTGTCGCTTGGCTAGGTCTTTCAAATGAAGAGGAAATTGTAAAAGATTGAAAAAAAAGTTGGCTTTCGGGGCACTAAGAGTTACTTTAGTAAATAATAAGGTTAATATTTTTACTAACGTGATATGCTAACCTTGATGATGGGCGGGCCCGACAAAGAACTGTGACGAGGTCTTGGATAGCCGATACATCGGAGGAAATTGAACACCCTCCAATACCTATTGGGTTAAATGAAATGACTGTCCCTAGGGCTATGATTATACTCTCATTTGCTACGGTTCTACTAATTATTGTTTCATCGATATGGCTAGGACTTGCAGCGTTATCATTCCAAGATGATTTAGAAAAATTATTTCCAAGCAACGAAACTTCAGAAGACGAGTTAAAGAAAGATGGGAGATGGGCATGGGAGGTTGATCTATTGTTCGATACTTGTGAATCAAGATTAGGAGATTGGGAGTGGCCTGAATCGTTAGCAGAGCAAGATGAATTATTCCTGTACCCCGGCGAATTAAGATGTGACTGGGAGCACCAAGGAGATGGAGATAGAGCAAGTGTTGTAATCTATAATAGAGGCAATTCAACAATTGATCTTATTCTAGAAATCATAGGCGGTGGAGTTGAATTCACTAACGAAGAAAGTTCAAATTTACTATTGAATGGTTTAGAGGGAAATAGTACAGAAATTATTGAAATATCAGTAACTGAAGATATTACTGAAAAAGATTTCACAATCACAGTAACACATGTTGAGTTTAATCCGATTTCAATGATTAATCTTGACGTTCATTTATTCAAAGGCCCAGATGAGAGAGCTGTTCACATAACAGATGGAGAGAATGTGGAAGTTCACTATATACTATGGGATGCTGATACGGGCGAACAATTGGATGAAGGAGATTTACCAGTAACTGGAGGAGATGACTCAAGATACATCAAAGGATTTGGTTGGGCCGTTATTGGACTAGATATTGCAGAGGATAGAGGATGGTTTGCAGATACAGGCACAACACATACGGTATTACTGCCTCCGCCTATCGCATATGGAAATTCAGAGGGACATGAGTTAGAAAACACATGGTTAAGATTTGAAGTGAAAATTGATAGGGCGTTAATATAACGTAATAAGGAGGGAGAAATTTGTCAGAGAATAACAAACATACTGCATTAGTACCTTCAGCAAAAATTGCAGATGAAGCGAGTAAACGCAATAATGCTAAATCCGTAAGAAAAGGCGACCCTCCGCTACATATGACAGATGATATGAGAAGATTATCTACACCTTGGTCTATATCTATGGCGAGAGCAAAACAAATTGAAACTTCAAACCTGCCTGCCGGAGTAATTCTTGATGCCGCGGCTGGCTCGGGAGCTCAATTAATAGCACTATCTACTGAATTGAAAAGGCCGGCTTTAGCAATTGAGTTAGATGGGAATATTGCTGTTTTATGTGCAGCAAATATGCACATTGCCTCTGACGGAGAAGAAATACAACGGACATTAGACAGAGTAATCATTGGAGACGGAAGTGACGCAGAAGGAGCGATTACTGCTTACTGGAATAGTTTGAGGAAAGCAGGCACTAGAGCACATCCACCTATTGCAATGTTACATTTAGATCCTGCAAGACCGAAAGATGCTCAAAGTCATCATATCGATGAAATGCAACCTTCTTTAAAATCGATTCTTAATTCATGGAATGAATACCTACAAACCGGACCGAGAGGGCCTGCTGTTTTACTAGACCTGTCACCCCGCTTAGGAGATGAACAACAGACAATGGTTGAAGCAATTGTTGAAACGGTATTTCCCGGTGTTTCGAAAACTTGGGAATGGTTAAGTCAGGGAGGAGGAAGAGTAGATAGGTTATCACTTTGGATTGGAGCGATTGCTTCAAAGGAAGATCGTCGTTGTATAAGAATGGGGTCAAAAAATATTCTAGCGAAGATAGAAGGGAGGGGATTGATTTCGAAAGTTGAAAGTTTGAGCAAACCACCACCTTTCGGGGCGTTTATTTCAATTGTCGATCCTGCTTTAATTCAAAGTGGTCTGCAAGAAAAATGGTTAACTAAAGCTTTGAAACCGAATAGTGGGCATTCGTGGCTAAGACTTGATGGGAGGAGACCGTTACTAATTCATACTGATTCTTTAAATGATAATGAGGAGATTAATGGATTTGTAGTCAGTACAGGAGAGATTGTGCAACACAGACTAACTCCCCCTGAACTGCATTCAATTGATCAAGTTGCAAGTGCTGCTTCTAGAAATAATATTGGAAAAATAACTCTTCGATGCTCTTTAGATCCTAAAATGCAGCCAACACTACAACGTCGTCTAGACAAAGCACTCCGTAATATAGAAGGAAAGAAATCTTTCATGGTAGACATCGATTTAGCTCGTGGAACTGGGAGCCACAAACTATACATTATCTGTAAGGAATCCTGAAATTTTCTGAAAATTACCTATTAGAATAGAGCGGGTGGGTTGAAATAGGGTTGGTAAGTCGCGAGGATGCCGTAAAGGCCACTGGAAACAGTGAACACGGGAGGACCGTACAATGAGTAAAGAAAAACAAGAGATTGGAGATGACTTCTCCTATATTATCAGAATGGCCGACAGCGACATCGATGGATTGAAACCAATAGCAATTGGGCTTGCTTCAGTTAAAGGCATAGGAGTTCGTACATCACAGCAACTTTGCAGATTAGCAGAAATTGATGGAACAAAACTTGGAGGGCATCTTGATGAAGCTGAGCAAGATAGGCTTAGAACAACAATTGACGGGTATGCAACTAATGTACCATGGTGGTTAGTTAACCGACAAAGAGACTTAGAATCCAACGAAGATGCACATCTTATTGCACTAGATGTTAGAATGACACGGGATGAAGATATTTCACGATTAGCAGGTATGAAAACATACCGCGGTCTAAGACATAGAAGTGGACATAAAGTTCGTGGGCAGAGATTGCGCAGCAACGGAAGAAGTGGAACTGCACTCGGTGTGCAGAGGAAGAAGTGAGGTGAGATTATGGGAGATCCTAAATTCGCAAGATCAAAAACACAGACACCAACTCATCCGTGGAAGCAAGCACGTATTGATGAAGAGCATGCTCTTAAAGAAAAATACGGGCTAAAGAAAGTTGGCGGGATGAAAGAGATTTGGAGAGAAAAGTCATCCCTGCGCCGACATCGAAATCAAGCAATGAAGTTAATCGGAAGGGTTGATACTTCAGAGGGACATTTTGCTAGAGAAAAAACAGATTTGATAAATTCATTGTGTCGACAAGGATTACTTTTAGAAGGAGCAGGTATTGACGATGTACTTCAAATAAACGTCGAAAATATGCTTTCTAGAAGACTACAATCAGTTGTTTACTACAGAGGATTGGCACCATCTATGCGTGGTGCTAGGAATATGATTGTTCATGGCCACATCTCGATAGGAGAACAACGGATGACAGTTCCAGGATATCATATCAGAAAACAGGAAGAAGAATTTTTACATTATTCATCTAATTCAGTATATAATAACCCTGATCATCCATTCAGAATAGAAATGGAAAAACTAAGACTAACGATGGTAAGCGATGAAGAACCCGAAGAAGTTGGAGGACCTAAGGCTGCTACTGAAGATTTCGTTGAACAAATTAAAAAGGACGCGGAAGAAGCTCCAAAAATTGAAGAAACTATTCCTAAGGAGGGTAACTGATGGGGCACAAAGCGATTTTACATATTTATAGTACAAGTAACAATGTACTCATTACAGCTACTGATTTAACTGGTGCAGAAACAATTTGCAAAGTATCAGGAGGTATGGTAACTAAAGGAGGAAGTGACTCGGGAGGACAGTTCGCTTCTACTCGTGCTGCTGAAAGAATAGCAGAAATGCTTGCTGAAAAAGAATTTGACCAAGTCATAGTAAAATATCGAGGCGCCGGAGGAAACCGAAACCACAATGCGCCCGGAGCAACTTCTGCTATCCGTGCCCTTACTAGAGCAGGTGTTAAAATAACACGAATCGAAGACGTTACTCCAATCCCTACTGATGGAACGAAAGCAAAAGGTGGCCGTCGTGGCCGAAGAGTGTGAGAGGTGAAATATATGGTTAAAGTTACAATTATTGAAGATAACGAGATAGACAAAATTAAGATTCTACTAACTGATACAGATAGAGCTTTTGTGAATTCGATTAGAAGATCACTAATTTCGGACACCCCTAAAATGGCTATAGAAACTGTTCGTTTTGAAATGGGAACTATTGAACAAGAAGATGTGATTTGGGAAACTACTGGACCACTCCCTGACGAAATGATTGCACAAAGACTCGCAATGATTCCAATCCCAACTCGCCACGAAGAATTTCACTTCCAAGATGAATGCCCTAGTTGTGCAGAGCTTGTACAAGAAGATCGCGGATGCCCTATGTGCACTATGATTTACACTTGCAAAGCGTTTGGAAGTGAGGAAGGTACTATGGTTACCGCAAACGATCTAAACTACCTTGGTGATGAAACTTTAGAAATCCAAGAGGCATACAAAACAATTCCGATAACGAAGCTTTTCCGTGGGCAAATGGTTGAATTCTATGCAACAGCAATTATGGGAAGAGGAAGAGATCATGCAAAATGGTCTCCAGCTTGTGGAGTTACCTTTCAACCAAGAACTATTGGTGTAATAAATAACAAAACAAAAGCAAAAATTCTATGGGATCTAAAATTAGGGCTTACAGCAAAAGACTTTACTGATGGGAAGTTGGATGACTATTACAAAGTTCAAGAATTAATGGAACAACTACATCATGTAGGAGAAGGTACTGAAGAGTTGAGGGATTTCAAAGATGCAATCACTCTGGAAGAAGCCCCTGGTGAATTTGTTTTGAGCTTTGAAACTGATGGTTCGATGACTCCAAAAACCGCTTTTAATATGGCAGTAAAAGAGTTGGCTGGAAGATTCAATACAATTGAAGAAGATTCTAATGCAATATTCTGATTTAGTTGAAGAGTTTTTATTCAACCCCGCATAGGATACAGTAACATGACTGTGTTACTGGGGCGTGGTGAATGTGGTTCACACGTGACCCTTATTTTTACAGTAAACGATGATTCCACGAATTTGGATGAGCAAGGAAGCCTAGGAATAGGGCTATGTTTAGATCATGGAGTGGAAACAATTGCAAGAGGAATTGAGGACGACTTTGGAATTAATGTTAAATTTATTCAGGGTAATGGGGAATCTAAATTATATGAACAAGTGTTGAAATTATTATCTAAAGACATAATCAGTATTGAAAATTATAATTGGGATCTTGCTGTGAAATTAAAATTACCAATATCTCAAGGTTTTGGGATGTCTGCGGCAGGAGCTATTTCTGCGGCTATGGCTATCCAAAGAGCAATGGGTGAGCCTCATGAGGAAAGTCTGAGACGCGCGTTTTCAATAGCACATAGAGTTGAAAGAAGCAATTCCACAGGATTAGGGGATGTTACTGCTTTAGCAGCAGGTGGAGTTGAAAGAAGAATTAGGCCAGGATCACCTTTTAGTGGAATTTTACTGAATAAAGGTCCAGGAATATCAGAAGGCTGGACCGAAAAAACAGAAGTAGTATTAGCTTGGAAAAAAGATTCTGGCAAACATACTTCTTCGTACATAGATAACTTGAAGTGGAAAAAATCTATTAGTGAAGCTGGCATTAAACAAATGACTCCGCTAATGAAAAATAGATGGGATAAATATCGTTGGAAGGAATTATTAGATAGATCTGAAAAATTTGCGGAAGAAAGTGGCCTACTTTCGGATTCTAAACGATTTGAATTACTCAAAGAAGCAACAAATGTTATCGAACTTGCATCATTAGAGTTTAAACCACTCCTATGTATGTTAGGAAGAAGCTTAGTCATTGTACCAAAAAAGATAGAGGAGGTAAATGATTCAAAAATATCAAAGTTAATAGAGGAGTTAAATAGTGCGGGGTTTATCACTCAAAAAACAAGAATAAGCGATTTATTTTGAGTTAATTCTAATACTTTCATGGAATGTTGCTAATGGTTCTAAATCTAAAGGACTAGAATCAAGTAAAATTGCACCTTTCAGCTTTAACGTGTCACAGAAACCATGCCTGTATACAATAGCACCTTGTCCGTATTCATTCACATATCTGTCAACTTGCTTCTGAGTTTTTTTCCTAGGGAATCTTAGATCCGCACCAAAAAAATGTTTAGCATCAATCCATGCACAAGGAATTCCGTTAACTCTTACATCGTCTAGCAACAATAAATCAGGAGTTATTATTGCTCGGCCTTCAGATTTCTTTTGTTCGGCGAGCAACTCTTCTTGACGGCGAAATCTAACATTGAGAGAGGTGAAATAATCACATAATATATCTTCAAAAACTTCTGCGGCGGTTTGTGTTTCAGATTGATTCACAGAACTAACTCGGTCGGCAGATTCTGCTAACTGAAACTGTTCTCTATCTCTCGTATTCATTTTACCGGGGGCTTTGAGAGTTTCCTTAATCTTATTTTTTGACCAACCACGTCCAGTTAATATTGCTCGGAAAACATTTACCGGTGGTGCATCGAATCGAGTGGAAAGTGAAAGAACACTGTCACCATTATCATATCTTCTTTTCAACTCATTAGCACGACTCATTAATCGACCATGTGAGTAAACACTTTTTTCTTGGTTTAATGCACTACGTAATGATAATGATTGTTCGAGAGTTATATCTAAATTCTCGATTTTCTTTGCTATCTGTTGAACTCTTTCTTCAGGAAGGAATCCAAATTCACCGGGTGAACAAACCAATGGGCTAGCTTTAGTTTGTACTGATTTTGTAACCGCATTTAATTTCCATTTAACATTAACAATTCTAGCGGGTGGATCTATATCTTGAGAGAACCCCATTGGTGCAGGATCAACAGAAAATCTCGATAAAGCACGCTCTATCGCTTCATTATCCCCGCCATTATTGGTTTCTAAAGTAAGTTTTTTCCCACTTGTACGGCGGCGACGGGGGCGGCGTTTTTGCCGCTTAGCACCATCATTCTCTTCACTCAACGAATCTTCGAAGAGAAAGAGCACCATGAACCCACCGTGTGGGGGATATAGAAAAAATAGAATTTATTCAGATAAAAGCGATCCCTGGATCTAAGGGAGAGGCAACCCGTGCTTTACCTGCAACATCATCTCCATCTCCTACCTTGTAAGATATTACTGAGTTAACAGATAACGCGTGTGCAATAAAATCTGCATTATCATTTATTAATTCTGTTTCATCGAATTGAGAGGTTATCAAAGAAATTTCTCCTTCTGACCAAGTGTATATCTTACCTCTACTTTTCTTGTTTCCGAATGTTAAAGACTGCCAAGTTTGGAAAATCTCGCCACGTAATTTTTCGTCACTAAATATATCTAATGACTTGATATATTCTGAGCCCTCTTTCTTAAAATTGAAATTACGTGCATGTAGGGAAAGTGCTATAGAAGCAAGATTATTTTTCCAATCTGCTGCGGTTTGGATTATGCAACTAGAGATAGGGGTTTCAGAATGCCTCTGTGCAAGGCCTTTTACATTTCTTGAATTTCCTATCAAATTTCTTAAATAACTTTCTTTGGCAAGAGGAATAATGTCAGAATCAAGTGGGCTAAGTTCTTTGATTACAAGTTCACTAACCATTCCTTTACCTCCCATTTTCGACCAAAATTCTTCTGCGATATGAGGAGTTGCGGGTGCTAACATAGGAATCCAATTAGTAAAGAATATCTTCGCAGTATTTGTATCTGAACCACCTCTTCGTCGATACCATTGCCAATCAGATAGCATTTCAAAGTGACTAATCATTACGCCTTCACGTAAACTCACATTTTCCATCGCTCTCTTCCACATGGAGTGGTTTAGCCGCATTCTAGCCAATATCCAATCATCAATCGAACTAGAAGAACTATCAAAATTATTTGATGATTCAAACGCCTCGAATATTGATTGCATTTGACGGGAATTCGAAACTATGGCGTTATCGGACCAGTCCATACCTGCTTCCGGATTTGCACCAAATAGAATGAATAGGCGGACCGTATCAGCTCCATATTTATCTATCATAATACCTGGACTAACGGTGTTTCCTAATGATTTACTCATCTTAGCCTGCCTAGTAGTAAGATTAGATTCACAAGATGGGCAAACTCCCCCAAAATTATCGATGTGATATTCAGTATTGCATTCAATACAAAAAGGTGCAGGGGCATTTAGCATACCTTGGCATACCAGTTGCCCAAATGGTTCACCTGTTGTATTCATCCCAAGATCTCTGGTTGCTTTGGTGAAGAATCTTGCATAAAGAAGATGCATGACTGCGTGCTCGATTCCCCCAATATACAAATCTATACCGCCTTCCATCCAATAATCGATAATCTCGCGATTAAATGGATGACTCTTATTATTGGAATCTCCATATCTAAGGAAATACCATGATGAATCATAAAATGTGTCCATGGTATCGGTCTCACGCTGTGCGCTACCTCCACATTTAGGACAATTGGCTGCAAGGAAATTATCACTAGATGCAAGGGGGTTACCACTCTCGTCCCAGCTAAATTTGACATCTAAAGGAAGTTCTACTGGAAGGTCTGGATATGGAACAGGAACAACTCCACAATCATCACAGTGCAACATAGGTATTGGGGTTCCCCAAAACCTTTGACGACTCAATAACCAATCTTTTAGTCTATATTGTACAGTTCCATGACCTGCCCCTTCGACCTCAAGGATATTAATGACAGCGGCTTTAGCCTCATCACCAAACAATCCATCAAATCCTTCACGAGATGAGTTGACCATGAAACCAAGAGAATCTAGTACAGGGTTCTCTTCAATCGCCTTCTCTCCATCTATTCTTGAGAGAACTGGTTTAATCGGGAGACCATATTTCTTAGCAAAGTCATAATCTCTTTGATCATGTCCTGGTACGGCCATTACGGCTCCGGTTCCATAACTAGCAACTACAAAATTACCAGCATATATTGGAACTTCTTCTCCACTCAGAGGGTTGAGGGCAAATCTGCCTAATGGCACACCTTTCTTCTCTTTCAGCATATTAATTCTTTCAAATTCAGACATTTTCGCACATTCATCGCGAAGAACTTGCCAACCTATCTCGTATTCAGTTCCAGAAACAAGTGACTCACAAAGAGGATGTTCGGGAGATAAAGTGAGAAATGTTACGCCAAATATTGTGTCTGGCCTAGTGGTAAATGTTCCAATTACTGAGTTTTCTCCAACAATTGGGAAATCAATGTGCGCACCATGAGAACGGCCTATCCAATTGCGCTGCATTGCCTTAACATTCTCTGGGAAATTAATGTGTTCCAAATCATCAAGTAATTCATCGGCATATTCGGTCATACGTAGGAACCATTGAGCCATGTCTTTCTGAACTACCTCCAAACCACAACGCCAACATCGATTATTTTTTACTTGCTCATTTGCAAGTACTGTATCACAATCATTACACCAATTTACTGGAGCAACTCGTCTTTCAACTAATCCGGCTTCATAGAATTTAATAAAAATTTCTTGATTCCAGCGGTAATATTCTGGAGTGGATGTGGCAAAAGTACGGCTCCAATCATAAGAATATCCCATTCTTTCTTGGTCGGTTCTAATCATTGCGATATTTCTTTCAGTCACATCATGAGGGTGACCTCCCTCTTTCTTAGCTGCATTTTCAGCAGGCATGCCAAATGAATCATACCCCATGGGGTACAGTACATTCTTCCCCATTAATCTTTGAAATCTAGCCATTGCATCACCAATAGAATAATTCCTAACATGGCCCATGTGCATATTTCCAGACGGATATGGAAACATTTCAAGACAGTAAAATTTTGGCTTTGAGGTATCTACTTCAACTGAAAAAATATTTTTCTCTTTCCACTGATTTTGCCAATATACTTCTATGTGTTGTGGATCATATTCCATTGAAGCACTTCCTTTCTCTATCCTCAAACTAATACTAACATCAAGCGAACTGGTATAACAACTCGAGAAGACTTTTGGTGAGTGAATGGAGTCAGCACTTGATTCACACTCTTCGACTAACAGAGTTCGCTAAGAAACCTCGCCTTAGAATATGAGCCGGTATGGCTATGCAGTAGGTTTACTTGGGCATGTCATTATGTTGCAAGACGGTGAGTTTGATATCCGCGTTGGAGGAGATGGTGTCGAAGTCTGGGTCACTCAGATGGGGAATTATATGAATATGAATACAGGATGGATAAATCGTTCTACTGGCATTGTAGCTATAGTAGATCCCTTTGACGCAAAGAAATGGGTATCGGAATTGGCAAAAGAGGGGTTGCGACCTACTCATTTACTTTACACGCATACCCATCGGGACCATGTGGAAGGGTATTCAGATATGATTAAATTAATTCCTGAAATTGAAGTATGGGGGCATAAAGAAGCAGGGATTTCCGGGCTTCTAGCACATGTTGTTTTCAAAAAAGTTGATTTTACTAAACAATGGGATAATGCCCCTAATACTACTGTAGAATGGTCGGCTGGAGGAATAACTCTTGGAGTAACACATTCACCCGGACATGCACCAGGACATGTCACACTGCATGGGCATGGTGTTTATCATGCAGGTGACCTGCTTTTTACAGCTCATAGTGGACGAGTAGATTTACCAGGTAGCGACCCCGTTGCACAATGGAGCAGCATACTATGTGCTCGAAATTTACTCCGAAATCTGCCTAGTGACTGGAGACTAATACCAGGACATAGGTACGATTGGATAGACGGAACAACCCCCGATTGGGTCAGCATTGAAGACGCTTTGAGGTATAATTTCTCACTTAACTCGTCTATTTTACAAAGCCTTGAGGGTGAGTGAATGGTCCGAATTGAAGCGAAATATGAGGGGAACTTGCGTTGTACTGCGACTCATGTACTATCGGGGAATAAATTAATCACAGATGCCCCTATTGATAATCGTGGCAAAGGGGAGTCATTTTCCCCTACTGATTTATTAGCTACATCTATGCTAACTTGCATAATGACAATTATTGGTATAAGAGCAGAAAAAAAGAATCTAGATATAGATGGCATGTCAGGAAGTATAGAAAAAACTATGATTGCAAATCCACGCCGTATTGGGAGACTAGAGATTAGAATTACATTACCAAAAAATCTAGATTCACATGACCGTGCGTGGCTAATCAAAGAGGGTTGTGATTGTCCTGTGTGTTTTTCAGTAAACAAATCTATGGATGTTGATATTATATTCAACGATTAGTGTGCGGATTAATTTGTCTTATCTTTTCTTTCTCTAGAAATATTAAATTTTTCTGCTATTTCTTTAGTTAGGCCCTTGTTTACTCGACCCTCTCGCTCTAATGCAGATATTGTTGCTAAAACTATACTTCCAGTATCTATCTCAAAAAATCTTCTTAACTCTAACCTATCATCTGAACGCCCAAAACCATCTGTACCTAGAACTACATAATTTCCACCAACCCAACGCTGAATCATTTCAGGCACAGCAGTAATATAATCAGAAACTGCTATTGTAGTTATTTGATCACCAAAACATTCAGAAACATAGGATGATTTTTCTTGCTCCGGGTAAAGTCGGTTAATTCTTTGGGATTCAAGGCCTTCTCGCCTTAATTCACCATATGATGTGATAGACCAGACTTCGGAATTTACGCCGTACTCGGCTAATATTTGAGATGCTTCGATGACATGAGAAAGTATGGGGCCAGATCCTAGAAGTCTTATGAATGGGTTTTTATTATTCGCTGATTCGATTATTTTATACGCTCCTTTGATTATTTGTTGGTCCACGTTATTTGGTTTTGCGGGCTGTTGCTCATTTTGATTATAGAGCATTATATAATGGAAAACATCAAGATTTTGTCCCCACATTTCATTGATACCATGCCTAATTATTGTTGCTAATTCATATGCATACGCCGGATCCCAAGATCTACAATAAGGAACAGTACTAGCATGGAGCAGCGAGTGCCCGTCTTGATGTTGAAGTCCTTCGCCATTCAGAGTTGTTCGTCCAGCAGTAGCTCCCATCAAAAATCCTCTAGCCCTAGCATCTGCTGCTTGCCAAATTTGATCGTTTACGCGTTGAAAACCGAACATTGAATAAAAGATATAGAAAGGCATAGTTGGAGTTAAAGCGTGAGAATATGATGTTGCGGATGCTATCCAAGAAGCTATAGAATTCGCTTCAGATATCCCTTCCTCCAAGATTTGACCGGTTTTCGATTCTTTATAATTCATTATCATTTTGTGATCAACTGGCTTATATTTCTGGCCGGATTGAGAGTAAATACCGAATTCACTGAATAAAGGATCCATCCCAAAGGTTCGGCCTTCATCTGGAATGATGGGGACTATCTTTGCGCCTATTTCCGACTTCATTAAATTTCTCAACAGGCGAACAAAAGCCATAGTAGTTGATACTCTTTGGCCTTCTGGTGTACCTTTATCGAACTCTGAATATGTTTCCAATTTAGGTAACTCAAAATCTATTTCTAAAGATTTACGAGACGGTAAATATCCTCCAAGTTTTTCTCTACGGAAATGAATGTATGCTAATGCTTCAGAATCTTCATCCAATAAATAAAATGGGTCTTGTTGCAATTTTTCATCCGGAATAGGGATTTGAAGTCTGTTTCGATAAGCAATCAGATCTTCGAGATTCATTTTCTTCTTTTGATGAGTAGTGTTTCTACCCGCAAAAGAATCTATACCCCATCCTTTGACTGTATGAGCTAAGATAACTGATGGCCTATCAGACTCTAAAGCTGCATGATAAGCGGCGTACACCTTTAATGGATCATGTCCGCCACGCCGTAAATTAACTATATCGTCATCGGAAAGATTGGACCCCATAGAGACTAATATGTCAGAACCAGAAAATAATTCTGTTCGGAATTCGGTAGGAGATAATGTACTCATTCTTTGGAAATCGCCATCAGTTATCTCTTCTAATCTAGTAAGTAATTCTCCGGTACTATCTTTCGAAAATAAGCGGTCCCAATTAGTATCCCATAGTACCTTAAAAACATCCCATCCCGCTCCTCGATACAATCCTTCTAGTTCTTGAATTATCTTAGAATTCCCGCGAACGGGGCCATCTAATCGCTGAAGATTACAGTTGACCACTGTAATTAAATTATCCAGCTTCTCTCTTCCTGCTACAGCAATTGCAGCAATTGATTCTGGCTCATCCATTTCGCCATCTCCTAAGAATGAATATACAGTACTCTGAGAGGTGTCGACTAAATTCCGATCTGTTAGATACTTCCAGAATTTAGCATGCATAACCGCAGCTAATGGACCGAGCCCCATGGAAACTGTGGGATATTCCCAAAAATCTTTCATTAAACGTGGGTGGGGGTAGGAAGAAAGACCATCGGAAAATGCTTCTTGTCTGAAATTTAATAATTGGTCGCGGGTGATTCTACCCTCTAAAAATGCTCTAGCATATATCCCTGGACTACCATGTCCTTGAATGTATAAGGCATCACCAATATCGTTGGTTTCTTTGCCTTTAAAGACATGATTAAAACCTACTTCATATAGCGTTGAGGATGATGCATAAGTGGATATATGGCCGCCAATACCATCGATTCGTCTATTAGCATCGGATACTATTAATGCAGAATTCCACAAGATTGTATTTTGTATTTCCTTCTCGATTTGAAGGTTACCTGGATATGGAACTTGATTATCCCATGGGATTGTATTGACATAAGGAGTACGAGACACCGCAGGAATTTTAATTCCTAAATCCTGTGCTTCTGAGAGTACTTCGTGTAATAATAATCTAGCTCTTTCGAGTCCGGATGAATCGACGATTGACCGTAGTGATTCTAACCATTCATCTGTTTCTTCAGAGTCAGTATCAGGAAGCCTCTGATGATAATTAGGATTGACCATGTGACCACACTGCCCCTTAGGGGCAGATTGGCGAGGATGCAATAGGTTTTGAATCTTCAAGAAATGTTCTCACTCAATTTGAGAAGATTTTGGGCTTGTTTTGATTAAATGACAGCTATGTAAAGTACGCACTCCTGCAACAGTTACGGCTGAATCTCCAGAGATATTTCTTTCTCCATTCCAATTATTAACTGTCTGTAAAACTGTTTTAACTCCTGCCAGATTGAGTGGATCAACTTTCAACTCAACAGTGACTTCATCAATTGCACCTAACCATTGTAAAGTCGCGTTAATTGATTTTTTAGCCAAACCATGTCTTTGTGCTGAACTTCTTACCCAATATCCTAGATTCCAGTCAGCCTGAATTGTTCGGGTAACATGATCAAAACCAATTAAGCCCAATAAAGCATTATCCCAAGGCCTAATCATGACCCAATGATGCATTAGTCCACTACGACCCATTTTCTCAGTTTCTCCTAAAAATGATTCTATTTGCTCAAGAAAAGAATTGTCAGGATTTACCCAAGGCATTGCTCGGCTAACTTCAGGCCATGTTTCTTCGAAGGCTTCCAATAGTTCTGAACTATAATCCAAGGTTGCTGGACGGAGAACTAAGCTGTCATCGACCCTGATAGATGAGGTGGCGCGTTTTGACACAAACCTTCGGACAACAATCTAATGCATCACTTCTGCGGAACGAAGTTTTCAATTTTAGGGTCTTAATTTCTTCTTAGCCGTTAGTAAATTTTTATCGCCGGGTATTAACTGATGAGCATTTTTAAGCATCTTATCTACTGCCTGAGTACGACCTATTCTTTGTAATAAGGCACCTATTGGATAAATTAATTTAGAACGATTTCCAAGGTGAGGACCAATCTCATCCAGTAATACTGTTGCCTGAGCTGTATCCTTAGCTCTGGCTGCCTCCATAGCCGCCTTGACCTGTAAAGCTACATCTCTATCCGCCCATCTCTCTTGTTGCAGCCAAGGCCAATAATTTGGTTCTTCAAACTGTAATGAGGATAAAATTTGATCAGCAGGAATAATTGGTGGCGGAGGAGGAGGAGGCATTGGTGCCAATTCTTTGTCTCGAGGGGGAATTGGGGGGAGTAAAGGAGGTGGAGGAATCATCAATGGCTTAATTTCTGGTTCTAGTTCCAACTCTGGTTCCGGTTCCAACTCAGGTTCTAGTTCCAACTCTGGTTCTAGTTCCGACTCTGGTTCTAGTTCCGACTCTGGTTCTAGTTCCAACTCTGGTTCTAGTTCCGACTCTGGTTCTAGTTCCGACTCTGGTTCCGACTCAAATTCTTGACCGGCGGGTTGAATTAATTTGATTGGTTTGTAAGATATTTCTTCTACAGAGTCTATCTCTTCTTCTGGAATTTCAAATTTGGTTACAAACTCCGGGGCATCTTCTGGTTTGAGAACATAATCTTCTTCAGAATCATCACTAGGTTCTGGAGAAGGAATAGTCATTGCAAAGGAAGGGTTTTTGGATACTATTATACCATCATCGCCATCATATTGCTGGACATCTATTGTTACATCGTCCATCTGAAAGGTGGTCTTTGACCAATCAATTATATCTTCAGACTCGTCGTCTTCAAAATCGCCTAATAATTCATCAAAAAGATCTCCAGCTAACTCTTCATTAATATTAGAATTCTGTTGAAAAGATGCCTTTTCTAACTGATATTGGCATAATGTACAAAGAACGGCGTCCTCTGAATTCTTATGCTGACAGGTAGGGCAGATTTTACCTGCTACTTCGACATTTCTCCAATTTCGGAACTTATCGAACACCTTGCATCCCCTCAGACATTCGAACTCGACAAAACATACCGTATAATCCTCACGTGGTGAAGTGTAAAAAAATAAACGCAATACTTTGTGAATTAATACTAGAAAGCGTGATGTGTTAATTACGTTGGCATCCAATTATGAATGGAGGTTCAGACTTGCCTCCTGTACGATTTAATAGAAGTCAAGACCATCATGAATTATACTTAAAATTGATAAGATGGGAACTAGATGATGAAATGCAAAACGTTGTTGAAAAACTGCAAAATTGGACAAAGAAGAAATTAATTGAGAATGGTATATCTTTGTTTGATTTAATAGGAAAAAATGATGGTTGGTTATTTGGGCAACGTGTTATTAAATTCACTAACCGAAGAAAGAAAAATTTAGGAATACATCGTTTTAGACAAGGGGATATTGTATTAGTGTCTCGGAGGGATCCTCTCAAAGAAACACCGTTAGAAGGTACAATTTATTCCACAACAAGAAATTCTATAAAAATAGTTTTTTTAGAAACCCCTAAAGATATTAGAAAGGATACTTGGAGAATTGATAAAGGAGCAAATAGAATTGCTTACGACAGGATGAGAGATGCTCTAAATAGCGTGTTTGAAGAAGATGGAGGTGTTCCTCTAAGAGAACTATTACTAGGTATGGTTCATGACCCGGTCGGAACGGCTAGTTTAACTCCTGAATTAGGTGGAGCAAGGAGTAGAAGTACTTCTTTTGCACTTGATCTAAATGAACCACAATTAATTGCTGCCAAGTCAGCAATAGAAAGAAGGTTAACTCTGATTCAAGGGCCACCAGGGACTGGAAAAACGCATACTGCTGTTAGAATATTAGAATCTTGGGCTAAACAAGACATTGGAACTATCTTAGCAGTAGCAGACTCAAATGTTGCTGTCGATAATTTACTGGAGGGTTTACTGGCAAGAGGTGTACGAGCTGTTAGATTGGGGCAACCTGTGAAGGTAAGAGAGAAACTAAGACAAGCGACAATGGACGCAAAAATGGAAATACATCCATTGAGAAGAGATTTGGATACCCAACTAGAGCTAAATGAGAAATTGAATAGAAGAATAAGTTCAATGAAAGGTAAAGAAAAAGGCTTGGCTTATAGAGATGTCAAAAAGGGTTGGAAAGAAATACGTAGAATAGAAAATCAAATCAGAGACGATATATTAGATAAAACTCAAATTGTATGCTGCACTTGCATTGGTTCGGGTAATGAAATATTAGATGGGAGAAGATTTCCTCAGGTTTTGATTGATGAAGCTACACAGGCCACTGAACCAGCATCATTAGTCCCATTAATTCGTGGCGCTAGACAAATAGTATTGGTTGGCGATCATAAACAACTACCACCAACAGTTCTATCATTTAGAGCCGAAGAAAAAGGTCTGAAAAGATCATTGTTTGAAAGGTTAGTAGATTTAGGTATTGAACCTATGTTGTTGACTACACAATATAGGATGCACCCTGCTATTTCGAAATTCCCAAATCAGCAATTTTATTCAAATAAATTGATTGATGGCGTAAGTGCTGAAAATAGGCCTGCACCGGCCGGATTACTTTGGCCCGATTGGGATAATCCTGTTGCATTTGTTCCTGTTGATGGAGGTGAAGTTGTTTCGCCGGATGGGACATCAAGAGAAAATCCAACCGAAGTTTCGTGGGTTCTGAAGATAGTTGAAGATTTATTAGAAGCAGGAGAATTAACAAAAAAAGATATTGGAATTATTACTCCTTATGCTGGACAGGTTAGAGCTATTCGTAATTCTATGAGTGAACAACTAGATGATATTGAGGTGCGAACAGTTGATGGCTATCAAGGAAGAGAAAAAGAAATCATAATTTTCTCTTGTGTACGTTCTAACCCTGAGAAGAATGTTGGTTTCTTAGCAGACTCTAGAAGATTAAATGTGGCTTTAACAAGAGCAAAGAGAGGGCTGATAGTGATAGGGGACCCTACGACTCTCAGAAGTGATAAGAATTGGCAGGCATGGTTAGATTATATTCGTAATAGTAAGTTTGAGGCGTGGCACCTTCTCGGCATGGCTTGAGATGAGTATAATGGATGAGCATGATTCCCCAATTTCGATTAACAAAGGAAGCACTACGCTTGCTAAAGTACTAGTTTCGGAAGATGGCGGTCATTGGCCGGTACCCGAAGGAACAATATTAGCTTCAGGAGTAAGAAGAATCGTATCTTTTGTTATAGATACTGTAATAGTAAGTTCAATCTTACTATTAGTAACCGGTAGAGATTTAATTAATGCATGGAACCTAAAACTTTGGTTATCTAGTGATTTCCATTATGCTTTAGCGATGATGTTAATTCTTCTAGTATCACATTGGCTATATTGGAAATATACAGGCATATACTACTCACGTTCATTCGGTCAGAAATTAATGGGTCTAGCGGTTTTAGCAGAAGATGGTTCTGAAATGACAAGTAAAATGTGGGAAACAAGGGCTTTGAAAAAGCTAGTCTATCTGATTTTTCCATTTAGTGTTTATTTCGGATCTTATGATTTGGCAAGAATTGCGCAACGTCATACTCATCAATCTAATATTGATTTGCGCGTAGGGTCTATTGTAGCACATGCAAATTCCTTACCTCCTGCAAATAGAAAACATATCAAATAAAGGAGAATCCTATGGAAAGGGCAATTAAAGAAGTTTTAGAAGGGGATTGTGTAGTTTATCCTACCTCTACATTTCCCGCTTTAGGTTGTATACTAACTTCTGAAGCACTCGATAAATTGTATCATCTGAAAAAAAGACCACATGACATGGTTGTAAGTATAGCAGTTAGCAATATTCAACAAGCATCAGAATTAGTGTATTTAACTGATGATTTAGAAGATTTTATTGCTGCATTTCCTGAAGGGTCTTTAACAATAATTTTGCAAGCAAAAAAAACATTAGACCAACGGCTAGGAGGGAATGAAATCGCCATTCGTATCTTATCAAATCCAATTGCCAAGAAATTCATTCAACAAACTGGACCTCTGACAGCAACTTCGGCAAATATTAGCGGTGTTGATACTTTAAATGATTGTAGAATGGCAGCAGAATCTCTATCTGAGATCACTAATAAAGTTGCTCATATTTCAGGAAGATGCTTGGGGGGAATGCCCAGTACCTTGATAGCATGGCATACGGTCTGTAAATCACCCAACGGTCGCGAGATAGAGGTATTGAGAGAAGGTTTAGTCACATCAAAGGAGGTTATGGAATGGTGGAAGAAGCAGATTTGAAGCAATGGAGAGATGCTGGACACGTAGCTAGAAGGACCTTAGAAGGGATAAAAGATGAAATTCAAGAAGGGAAATCTTGGATAGAAGTAATTGATTCCGCTGAGAGATTTATTAGAAGGCATGGAGGTCAAGCTGCTTTCCCTGTAACTATTTCTGTAAACGAAATTGCCGCACATTTCACTCCTAGTCATCAAAATCTAGCACCCGAAGGATGGGAAAAACCAATGGTTTTTGAAAAAGGTGATTTGGTTAAACTCGACGTAGGAGTTCACATAAAAGGTGCCCTTGCTGATAATGCACTTACAATTGAAGTTGGAAATCAGAATAATCACACAGAACAAATTAAGGCTGCCAAAGAAGCAAGAAATGCAGCGATTGAAAAGATGCATCCAGGAACTCCTTGGTATGAAATCGGACAAGCCGCAGAACAGGTAACAAAAGATGCTGGATTTGAACCGATCAGAAATTTATGCGGGCATCAGCTCGAAAGATGGAATTTACACTCAGGTACTTCGATTCCATCGTATGCTTGTGGGCCTGATTCAGGATTTAAAGGAAAGGCAGAGATTGGGGGTATTTACGCTATTGAGCCATTTAATACAACTGGGAAATCAGGAATGATTGAGAATATTCCTCCTGCAGGATCATCAAATATTCTAAGAGTTACTGGCGATGTTGCAATTCGTAAAGCACTCTCAAAAGGTAAATTAAAGCCACTTGGAGCAACAATGGCTAGATATATCGAAGAAAGATACCATACTCTTCCGTTTGCTGCAAGATGGGCATATCCATTGTTAGAAAAGCCATTCCCTGAGGAAGATGAGGAAACTTTACAGAAGAAATGGAAGGCAATGATTAAAAAACTAACTGAAATAAGATTTTTAGAAGTTTACGAAGCATTACGAGATGTGGATGGAGGGAATGTGGGTCAATTTGAGCATACTGTAATTGTCACAGAAGGTGGACCTGAGGTATTAACTGTACTTTAGGATAAGAAAAAGTAATATTTTGGGCACCTTTCCTCTTATACTTAACAAGGATTATCAATCACCCACCCCTATCAGACTTCGTACAGGGACGTAAGGTTCTGCTGAGTGCATCCCATCCCCTCGCTAATATCTCTCGCCCTGTACACCTAAATTAGACCTTAGTGGCAACTTTAGTGTTGCCAAAAATAGTGACTGCGATTACCGATCCTAGAATCAGTAATATTCCTGCAGATTGTTGAAGTGAAGGTGTTTCTTCAAGAAGCAATAATCCCCACGTTATTGTTAATACAGGCTGTAAAAGAACGGCAAATGAGGTCTTAGCACCGGGAAGGCGTGGTAATGCGTAAGTAATTGCTATCCAACCTGCTACTTGGCAAAAAATTGCCAGAAGAAGTAGCCACGCATGACCCGGCCATGTAGGTTCAAAATTAATAGGTTCAACCCCGAGAGAAGTTAAAGGCAATAATCCAAGACAAAGAAGACCTATTGCTGCACCAGCTGTTGCATCGAATTGAAGATTCTGGGCGGGCGCCAGTTCCCTGTTAGAATATCTGTATACAATTAAAAAAGATGAATAAAAGATTGCTGCAAAAACTCCCGCAATAACACCACGGAAAGGGTCCTCGCCATATGGTTCATCATCCCAAATCCCTGAAATCAAAACTAAACCTAGAATGACTATAGGCAATGCAAAAATAATAGATTTGTTTGGTTTTTCGCCAAGAAACTTCCAACTGACCAAAGTGACGATTATTACTTGAGAATTGCCAATCATAGTAGCAATACCAGTTCCTACGTAATCAATAGCAGTATGATATCCTATAAAATCAAGAGATATCAATAATCCTGCATAAAAAGTTAATAATCGAGATTTATTGCTACGAGTATCTGTAGATTTACGAAAATAAATAATTAATGCTAAAAACGGAAGAGCGTAACTCATTCGAAAGAAGGCGCCAGTTGCTGGATTGGTGTCCGAATATTGGTAAAGCAATGGTGCGAATGATATGAGAGTTGATCCAAACAAAGCAATGAGCATATATTTCCGGTCTTCATCGACCGACATTGAATTCATTTCAATCCGATTTTCCTTCTAAAATCATCTTTTGAAGTTCGCCACTTTCATACATTTCCATGGCTATATCGGAGCCACCTATTAATTCTCCATTGATGTAAATTTGAGGCATGGTTGGAAAATCAGACCATGTGCAAATGGAAGGTATTGCTCTAGGATCTGATGTGACATCCACGCTAGACCACTTATCTTCCAACTGACTGAGTACCATTGCGGCTCTATTGCTAAAACCACAACGTGGCTGTTCTGGTGTGCCTTTCATAAACAACACAATGGGGTTGTTATCCACTATCTCTTGTAGTTCATCTGGTGTCCAATTAAAGCTCATTTCATTCACTCCTTGTTTTCTCTACGAATATGCACCCCAAAGAATTCTGTTTTTTTCTCGGAATGAGGGTCAAAAGCAGTATCAAGAGTTAATGCTGCTTGCTCAGGAGTCATGCATTTTAGATCTAATGCATGGACTATGTTTTGGGCAATATATGGCTTGAAATGATGAAGTATAGGTATTTGTCTTTGTAAAGGCCTGACTCCTTCATAAGATTTGGATATTACTCGAACGTGGAAATGATCTCCACTACCGTGTAAATCAGTAGCCTCAATTGTAGCATCTGGAACAATTTGGAGAACTTCGGAAACCATCCACGCCTCGGTGACCATGTGCACTCTCTGAGGCTCGCCCTCTTTGAACATGGCTGAAAGGTTGTTTCAATTTGATAGTACTGAGGTTATCTTTTTCAGGTTCTCTTTAATTGTTCCATCGTTATTTATCAAAGCACTCCCTACAACCGCCACATCAATACCCCATTCTGCAATCATTGCAGCATTATGGTATTTCACACCACCATCTATCATCAACTTAGTAGTACGCCCGCCTGCTGCGGACTGAGCATCGATCGCTGCACGAAAGGCACGCACTTTTCCTTCGACCTCAGGCATAAACTTCTGACCACCTTTACCTGGAACAATAGACATCACCAGTACGAGATCTAAGTCTGCTAAATAGGGTAATATCTCAGAAGAGGGAGTGTCGGGGTTGAGTACCGCCCCCGCCTGACATCCTCTTGAATGAAGGTTAAGGATAAGTGCTGGAATATCATCAACAGCTTCAACATGAAAAATTACTAAGTCCACTCCAGCATCTACATATTGTTCCCAATTATCTTCTGCATTTGTGACCATAAGGTGGCAGTCAACAAATATATCTGGACCTACACGCTGACGAACACTTTTAATCAAAGCTGGACCAAAAGTAATTGTCTTATTAACTACCCAATTTCCATCCATTACATCCAGATGAATCCACTGAATACCTTCAGAAATTACGCCGTCCATAACCGTGCCTAGTTCACAAAAATCTGCAGTTAATATACTAGGTGCTATCTCCATGGAATCGGCTCTCTGATTAATACGATAAGCCAAAGGTATTCAATAGTTACTATGGTAGTTATGATTTAAAATAACAAATTATTATTAGGGTGGGTTAGAATAGGGCGGATGTTGGTTGAGAGTATGGGCCGGGTAGTGGATGTTAATGATGCAGAATTTGATATGGCGACAAGTAGTAATGAATGGGTCTTAGTGGACTTTTGGGCACCGTGGTGCGGCCCTTGCAAAATGATTGCTCCAATACTAAAACAAATTGCAGAAGAAAAAGACATTACTATTGCAAAGGTGAACACAGATGTAAATCCCTTATCAATGGGGAAATTTGGGTTCAGAGGTATCCCAGCCTTAGTATTATTTCATAATGGGCAGCCAGTTGACCAAATGACTGGTGCTAGACCTAAACCAATGTTTGACCAATGGCTAAGCAAGTATATGGATTAATCAAAACTTTGATTTAGTTTTCTGGCTCTTTCTTCAAGAGGTGTTCCAACTTCTCTTAGGAGCCTAGATCTCAATGCCTCATGTAACCACATTCCTCCATCTAATTCTAGCATAAGGCCTCGCTCGATTAAACTGCTTGGAGGAGTACCATTAAAGTTTGATGCTTTAGCCAAAATTTTCCAAGGAACAGGAGTTTCTGAAACTGCTAAGAAAGCCAATAATTCCCTATGATCTTGAGGTAAAACATCGAGTATTTCTTCATCTAGGAATCGTAACCAATCTTGGTGTAAGGCATTACCATATATTTCTAATAATTCAACTGCAAGTGGATGCCCTCCTGTTGCTGTATAAATTTCTTCAGCGGGTGCATCATTTGGGAGATTTAATTCGTTAAGCCACTCAACAACTTCTTCCAAACTCAATCCTGTTAACATCAATTCCTCAACCCTACCTCTTGTATGGACATCTCTACGGTCATAAAATGCAAGATTGGTTCGTGAAATTAAAAATAATCTCATTGGTGTTACTTCGGCAACTTGTAACAATGCTCCAAAAAGGTGATCCCCGTCAGGCCCTATGTTATGCACATCATCCAAGATTACAAAAATATCAGATGGTTTGGAATCTAAAAGTTGCTTTTCATCAGATAAATGGGCAATTAATCTTCTTCGAAACAAGTCAATATTAAACGCCGCACTAGGCCTTAATGGTAATGATTCTAAAATTCCGTATGGATCCGAAAGTTCGTTGTCAGAGCCAACACCTATTCTGTGAAGAAGACTGGTTGCTATACCAAGTGAAGAGTCCCATGGTTGACATGGGTAATACATAGCTTGAATCTCTTGACCGGATGAAAGCATGTTATCTATCCAGAATGATACGAGAGTTGTTTTGCCACAACCGGCAATGCCAGAAAGCACAAACATTGGAATATCGGATTCATACCAGTTGTCTATTGATTTCTTTTCTAAAGAACGTCCATGGACATCTCTGGTTTCAGGCGGCCGTATGTGATATGTTGAATGGGCGCCAGATAGTAAAGAAATTGAACCAGGATTATTGTGTTTTTCTTCCGAGCGAATAATCGCACCAAATCGGATGTCTCCAAAATTCAATACACCTTCATGTTGGGCATGCATTAAGACTTGTAAAATAGTTAAGCCAGTTTGTAATCTTGAAGAAACTTCATCGGCCCTTATTTCTAATAATTTACCTTTTTTATCGCGAATTAATACGTTGGTTGAACGGAGTTTTTCAATTCTATTTCTTGCTTCTTTACGTCCTTCGTCGGTCAATTGCCATGTTTTCTGACGACGATCTTCGCCCCTTATTGCCCTAGTATGCTCCGAAACTAAACCATTAGTGACTAATTCACGCATAGTTCGTGAAACATTTGGCAAATGAAGAGCGCAAACTTCGGCGATTCCGGGGCGTGTCATTTCAAATGAAACAAGATAGTGATCGGCTTGATGATCTTGTTCCCAAAGGTGCATCATAATACGGTCTGAAACTGCAACATTGACCCGCGCGTCACTAGCCACCATTGATTAGCCGGAACCTATGACTGGCATCAAGAGTTCGGATTATTGTCCATTGAAACATTGAGGATATTGTTCTTGCATAGGAGGAAGAAATAAATCCGCACAATTTTTATCTGAAACTGGTAATGTTAAGATACTGCTAGTTCCTAAACCTAAAGTAACAGGCATCGTAGAAACTGGGCTTGGTACATAATCCTCACCAGTTTGAGTGATCAAAAGATGAATTCCATCGCCTTCGGGTATTACTACGTCCATGCCAAAGAATTCCATTTTAGCAATTATCGTTTCACCGGGGAGAAGTATTTCTCCGTCTTTACCACCATTGTGGAACCGTAAATCCATAACTGCATGACCTAAATGCATTCCATTACTTGCTTGAACCATCTCAACAAATAAATGACCACTAGTAGAAAGTAATGATATTGTAGCTTCAACATGGAAAGTTGGTGTACCAATTATTCTCGTTTCGTTATCAAAAAATGGACACTCTATAGAAAGTTGAGAACTGGAGGTAATGGTTTCTCCACCCCCGATTACAGAGCAATCATCCATATCATACTTCAAAAACTTTTGATCTAATGGGGGGTAAGTATTCTCCACTCGCCATCCACCAATATTGTCCTGTATTTCCGCTATCAATCTTGGCGGAGGACCTTCGTCTTTGAGATAAAAGTCAAACCACTCAAGTAAATCATCAGCCCAATCCCATCTTAATGTATATGGAAATGCCTCAGCACCATTGCCACTGCTTAATCCTTCATGGCCACTTTTCCTATCAGGATAATCATGACCCCATTGGCCATATAGGCCCTTAACATCAAATCCAGCTTCACGAAAAATATTGTGAGTAGGGAAGGCCATATGAGGATCGACGTTCCAATCTTGCATTCCATGAATAATATAAATTGAACCATTGTAATTTTCCAATGCTCGGGAAAGGAATGTACGTTCTTCCCAATAATCACTCCCCAACCATGCTAAATTATCGCCAGACAAATATGCAGCGGGTCCTGCATAATAGCCTTCTAAATAACCTTCACAAGCATTCTCTGCATCTTCGAGGTCACCATCTAATCCGAAACTCCCATACACGCCATTATGCATTATTGCCCCCCTGGCTTCCATACTTCCATTTCGCCACATTAAATCATGAGCTCCAATAAGCCCAGACATAGGGATTATTGTCTTTAGATATTCAGATCCCATAGTAGCAGCTTCCCAAGGAGTTGATCCATCATATGACTTGCCAATTATGCCAACTGCACCATTAGAAAACGGAGCAGTGCCTAAATATTCTACTGCTGCATGAATACCTCTTTGTTCATCTGTCCCCATCAGATCCATACAATGATTACTTTCTCCAGTACCAAATACACTCACCTGAGCAATGCCATATCCATGGGGTACAAAATTCTCAATTAAAAATCTCCCTAATCGATCGGCGGGAGTTAATGCATCTACGTCACCATCATCATAATAAGGTCCTATTTCAGCGATTATTGGAACCTGACATTCTTCTAGTATCTCAGCTGATTCATAGTCACAACCTTCTATAATCGGCAACCATAATCCAAGGTGCACTTCAGCATCTCCAGTTATTCCTGCACCTCCATCACTAGAAGTAATTGCTGGGACTGCAACATAAATTGACGTGACCGGCCCTATTTCATAAGAACCATTAACTGATACTCGACTAAATACATCATCATCACGATACTGCAAATTTGATCTATCTTCTACATCAGGTAACCAATGAGAATTTTCAATCATAGTATCTGATACATCGTTATCAAAACACCCAGACAACATTGGAGTGAAAAATAAGAATATTAAACATAGACTCAACGACCTCTTAATCACATAACTCGCGTCATTAATATTACTGATGAGTGTTTTCCATGATGGTTTGTAATATACTGCAAAAAATAGAATAAGAATATGATGATGAGAATAGATTAGTTGAATAACTCTAACGGTCGGACAAACATCGTGGACGGCGAGAGAAGAAAGCGTTTAATTCGACTTCAGCAAATGGAAATTACTGAGGCGGAAGTTTATAGAAAACTTGCCCTAAGTCAAAAAAACCCACATAATAAGGAGATTCTAGAAAACATATCAAAGCAAGAAATTGCACATTATAATATTCTAAGAGAAAGTACCAACCTCGATGTTGAGGCTTCAAAAATCAGAGTAGCTTTACATATTCTAGCTTCAATATTATTTGGCCTTACTTTTTCTCTAAAACTAATGGAAAGAATTGAGAAAGATGCTGCGAAAGAATATCGAGATTTAGGGCTACATGAGATTGCTGAAGAAGAAGAGAAACACGAAGAAGAACTTCTATCTCTATTAGAAGAGGATGCATTGAATTATCTAAGTAGTGTAATATTAGGGCTTTCAGATGCCTTAGTAGAACTAACAGGCGCCCTTGCAGGACTTACTTTTGCATTTCAAGAATTAAGAGTTGTTGCATTAGCAGGGTTAGTGACAGGAATCGCTGCATCATTCAGTATGGCTGCATCCGAATTTTTAGCTACTAGAGAAGAAAAATCTGAACGTTCACCAATCAAAGCGGCGAGTTTTACAGGATTTGCATACATACTTACAGTTCTACTTCTTGTTACACCCTATCTATTGTTAAATGAAAATAGTGATATTATATTTGGATTAGAACCACATATTCAGGCACTTTGCATTACGCTAATTATTGGATTATTAATAATTGCTATCTTCAACTTTTATGTATCTATAGCTCAGGATTATTCTTTCAGACAAAGATTTACAGAAATGTCTGGAATTTTAATTGTAGTAACTAGTATTTCTTTTGCGATAGGAATTCTTCTAAGAAACTGGTTCGGTATATAACCATCAAATGGAAAGTTAATGGGTATTAATTTGAGACCGTTGAATCAAAGGGTTTGATTTATGGAATTGATTCCGGTAAAGTATGAATGCTTATGAAGAACTATTAGCAAGATTGAAAGATATTGATTTAGTTAGCCAAATAGGAGGACTATTAGGGTGGGATCAAGAGGTTTTAATGCCGCCAAAAGCGGCTGCATTGAGAGCAGAGCAACTCTCTTGGATCTCGAAAACTGGGCATGAAAAGTTAACTGAACCGAGAATTGGTGAATTGCTTGATATACTGGAACAAACAGATGAACTCAATGAGGTGCAAATTGGAAATATTAGATTGGCCAGAGATTCTTATAATAAGGCGACAAAATTACCTACTGATTTTGTAGCTGAAATGGCGATGCACAAATCTAAATCTCAAATTACTTGGACCCAAGCAAGAGCTAAAAATGATTTTTCTATTTTTAGAGATGATTTAGTAAAAATGGTGGAAATGTCAAGGCAAAAAGCTGATTATCTAGGATATGCTGAAGTTAGATATGATGCACTTCTTGATTTATATGAATCAGGACTAACAGTTTCAAAAGTCGACCCTTTATTCGCTGGATTAAGAGAAAGTGTTGCCCCACTTGTCAAAAGAGTTATTGAAAATGGCAAGAAACCAGATATGTCATGGATTCATGATAATACTTGGAGTAAAAAAGGACAAGAAAGTCTATCGCAAACTATCTCCGAAGCGATAGGTTTTGATTTTCAAGCAGGTAGGAGGGACGCATCAACTCATCCGTTCTGTGGGGGTCCGAATCCAGATGACGTGAGATGGACAACTAGGTATGATGAAGCCGATCCTTTTGGTTCATTATACGGCTCAATGCATGAAACTGGCCATGGACTATACGAACAAGGAAGACCGAGAAATTTAGATTTTCAACCTGCTGGTTCAGCAAACGGATTAGGTATTCACGAAAGTCAAAGTCGTTTATGGGAAAACCAAATAGGTCGTTCGAGAGAATTCTGCGAATGGGCACTACCAATATGGAAAGAAAACTTTCCAAAACAAATGAATGGAGTTTCTGCAGAAGACCTGTGGCGTTCTGTAAACTTTGTTGAGCCTAGTTTAATTCGGGTAGAAGCAGATGAAGCTACATACAATCTTCATATTATGATAAGATATGAAATTGAAAAGAAGCTTATTTCAGGAGAAATAGAAGTTGATGATTTACCAGATGCATGGGATGATATGTATGAAGAATTTTTAGGCATAAGAGCCCCAAATAGAACTTTAGGTGTCCTTCAAGATATACATTGGTCATTTGGAGCGTTTGGGTACTTCCCTACGTATACATTAGGAAATCTATACTCCGCTCAATTGCTAAATGCAGCACGAAAAGAACTACCAAATCACGATGAACAAATAAGAAATGGGGATTTTGCACCTTTGCTTGAATGGATGCGTAAAAACATACATTCACGCGGTAGTATCGTTGAACCTTCTGAATTAATAGAAGAAGCTACGGGAAGTCCTCCATCGCCAGATGATTTTGTCAGATACCTACAAGATAAAGTGGAATATTTGTACGAATTAACATCCTAGACACGAAAGCAAGAAAGCAAGAAGGTGATTAGGAATATTCATGCAAAGTCACCGGCTAGAGGAACTGGCGTCATTTGTTAGAGATTTAGGTAGCGAATGTACGGCCCTAGTCATCCATAGTAATACTTTAATTGCGGGTTCAAAAAATGGGAGAATTGTCGCTTGGGATATCGGAAATGGACATGAAAAATGGGCTCTGCAGGTGAATGGGCCAGTATCAGATATTGGAATAAGTGATCGGATTTATGTAACTGCTTCAGCAGAATTACATGCAATAGAAATAGAGCACGGAATTTTAGAATGGACTAAAGATATTGGAGGTTCGAGTGACTTAATCAAAGTAGATAATGACTCAATCTTTGTGACTTCATCATTATATGAAATAGAAATGGAAGATTATACAGAAACTACATTGTTTAAATTTGATAAAAATGCAGAATTAATTCATTCAATGTGTTTTGAAGAAAAACCTTGGTTCATGGTAATGCAAGAACAAAAACTGATTCTGGGTATTGGGAGGCCAAGATGCGGATATTTAGTAATAAACAGAGACTATGAAATTAAACATAAGAAAATTAAGGACAATAGTCCAATTACATTGGGAGTTGAAACAAAATCTGGTTTTTTATTAGGGCATAGTAATGGAACAATCACAGAGATCAAAGATGGACAGATAAATATAATTCAATTTGAAGATGCACCAATAACTTCAATCTCAACTAATAATGATGATTGGTGCATAGGTAATGATCAGGGGAAAGTTATGTCATCAAATAATTGGGAAAGAAACTTAGTTGGAAGAATTGATTGTTTGGTTGGTCTGAAAAATCTAATTTTGGCGGCAACAACGACTAATAAAAATAGTATTTATTTATTAAATGAAAATAATGGAGAAACGAAATACCTCATTAATCACGATTCTAGGATTAGATTAATGAAAAACATGAAAGGAAAAGTTGCTGTATCGGATCAAAATGGAAAGATAATACTTTTAGAAGAAGAAATACTGTTTAGAAGGTTAAACGAAATTAAAGATATATCACAGGACCAGGGAAAAAGAGATTTGTTAAAAAAACGATTAAGGGCGCTTCGCAAATAATTTTTGCAGTGGAAATTAGCCCTGTTTAACCCCTGTTTCCGGTGGACTGCGCCCTCATCTTAGAAAGGTTTAAGAGCCGCAGCCGTCCCTGACAACTTTGCTGCTTCAATGGAGGAGTGTGGGCGTGATTAGTCACGACCCGCGGGCCACAATAACCGAGCTCCAAAAAAGGAGCAGTAAAACCGGAAATCGTAAAGAGATCCGGGGAACAGTCAAAACGTCTGTGGACGTAAAGACGGCGGGAGAACTGAGATGGGAAATAACTGGACGAAAGGAAGGGGAAGGAAATCACAGAGGAAGTATGGAAAACAAAACCGAACCGGCAACGGGGAAAACAAAACCGAAATACAAAACTATCCCGAAGAGGTACACGAGCGAAGAGAAGGAACCAGAGATGGGACCGACTTGAGGCGCGTATGTGAGAAAATGAAGACGAAAAAAACCGGACGCAAGGAAGGGGAAAAGAAACTGAATGGAAACACATTGAGAACAAGAGCGGGAAACCGTGGAGGATTAGTACTGAGGCGTGGAAAAAACTAGTGAGAGCTAGGGAAATAAGCGAACACGGATTGAAGGAAGAGATTCCGGAAATTCGGAAAAAGGCAAAGAGAGAGCATGAAGTCTCGGAGTCATCTACCCTAGGAGAGTAGGGACCCCTTAGGGGGGACCTACAAACCCGGGACCCTGCGGAGTTAGCAGCGGGTAATGATCCCCCAATGTTCAGAACCTACTGCTAGCTCCCACCTATTCGGTATCTCCGCTCAACTTTTTATTTCTTATTAGGCCCTATCATTTTTTCTGGTTTCACCCAATCATCAAATTGCTGATTATCTAATAATTTAAGATCTAGTGCACTTTCCCTTAATGTCAAATTATTCTTATGGGCATTTTTCGCGATTTTAGCGGCATTATCATATCCAATATGTGGGTTCAATGCTGTTACAAGCATTAATGAATTTTCTAAATGTTGGGAAATCTTGTCTAGATTTGGTTCTAATCCTGCAATACATCTTTCAGAGAAAGAAAGACAGGTATCTGAAAGTATCCTAATACTATGAAGAAGATTGTGTATCATCATTGGTTTATACACATTTAATTCGAAATTACCCTGGCTGCCTCCTATTGAAATTGCAATATTATTACCCATAACTTGACAGCAGACCATTGTCATTGCTTCCGCTTGAGTAGGGTTCACTTTACCAGGCATTATACTCGACCCTGGCTCATTGGCAGGTAATGATAATTCACCAAATCCACACCTTGGACCTGACCCCATCCATCTCACATCATTTGCTATTTTCATCAAAGAAGCAGATAATGTATTCAACATTCCAGATGTGGCCACTATAGCATCATGTGCTCCTAATTGCGCGAATTTATTATCTGCACTAATGAAATCTAAAGAAGTATATGTTGCTATTTTTTCCGCTACCTTTTCTGCAAAATCAGGATGTGTGTTGAGTCCGGTACCTACAGCAGTTCCACCAAGGGCTAGTTCTAGAAGATCAAGTTGAGTGTTTTCTATACGAGAAATGTCTGAATCTAACATTGAAACGTATGCACTAAACTCTTGACCTAATGTCAAAGGTACAGCGTCCATTAAATGTGTGCGGCCAATCTTAACTATTTCCGAAAATTCCTTTGATTTGTGGTCTAAAGAATTTCTTAGAGTCATGATAGCGGGTATTAATCTATGTTGGATTTCTTCTGCTGCAGCAATGTGCATTGCAGTAGGAAAGGTGTCATTACTTGATTGGGCTCTGTTCACATGATCATTCGGGTGTACTGGTGTTTTACTCCCTAAACGACCATTTGTAAGTTCTATTGCACGGTTCGCAATTACTTCATTTGCGTTCATATTAGTTTGTGTACCAGAACCTGTCTGCCATACACGCAAGGGAAAATGATCATTTAGACTGCCTGAAATTACTTCATCACAAGCCGAAGAAATTAATGCCCCTATTTTAGGATCTAATTCTTTTAATTCTACATTTGTTTCGGCTGCGGATTTCTTAAGAATACCGAAAGCACGTATCATTGCGTGAGGCATGGTATCTTCTCCGATATTGAAATTAATTAGTGAACGAGCTGTTTGAGCGCCATAATAGCGATCGGCGGGGACCTTTACTTCGCCCATCGTATCTCTCTCAATTCGCATCAAATCTTTATCTCCACGTGCATATTTTGGTTCGCTATCTGGAGTATAGGGCTGAGAATTTCTCTCTAAGAAAAGAGAGTTTTCTATCATTTTAGATATTGTTGCAGACCGTCCATCGTTTTGTCCCTTGCCTACTTTTTTGTCTAATTTTTTAGCTAATTCTTCGGGTATACTTATGCTTAATATACGTCGGTCACCCGTACGGTGTTTGGCCATATTTAGTCCAGTTAATAACTTATTAATAAACTTAGGGTTTCAATCCGCAGTATAATCATTAGAAAAATTTAAAAATAGAAGAATTAGGTAATTCGTCTAACTGAAATAATCTGTATAGGAGTTTGAGGTTTATCTTGGACTGTGTGTTGAGACTCTATTTGTTTGACTACAGACATTCCCTTGGCTACTTCTCCAAAAACAGCATGATTGCCGTTGAGCCAAGGTGTTGGGACAGTAGTGAGGAAAAATTGTGAACCACCTGTATCTCTACCTGCATTGGCCATAGAAAAAAGGCCTGGGCGATCGTGAGCCTTTGCAAGAGCTGCGGGTTCACAAGGAATTTTCCACCCCGGGCCACCGGTTCCTGCTGCACGACTATCTGGGTCCTTTGATTTAGGACAACCGCCTTGAATCATGAAATCTTTGATGATTCGGTGAAAATGTAATCCATTATAGAATCCTGAATCTACTAATTTTAAGAAATTTCCTGTTGTATCCGGGCAATCTTTTGTATAGAGTTCAATTTGTATTTCGCCTAAAGTTGTCGACATTTCCACGAAGGTCATACCCATCCGAAGTAAGTGATACTCAAGAGGATAATGGTCTGGTGCCGTGACAATACTAATGAGTTGTATTCTGTTTGGCATCATTATGAGTGAACTGAGTGAGCATGACTGTCCTCGATGTAATTTAGCATTATACATAGAAACTAGTGAACAGGCTGAAGGAGTGGATTTATTGATTTGTAAAGAGTGTTGGGGAGTAGCTGTCGCCGCTAAATCGATGGAGTCAGTTATTTCAAATGGAAGAGAATTAGATGAAAAGAGCGCGGATTCAGACACACAAAAAATGGGATGTGATTGCCCGATTTGTTCGTCTAAAATGAAAGAAATTGAATTAGACGTGCCTGAAGAAATTAGAGATAAATTAAATCTAATTGATGTGTCTGAAACTAAAAAGGTCATAATTGACTCTTGTGAAAATTGTCCTACCTTCTGGTTTGATGCTGGAGAATTAGACCTTCTAAATGGAATTCAACCCAAACTAAGAGGAGGGG
>Ga0302132_10000038_pt1 | contig 58900 bp, 40 predicted proteins | sample CB9_321_MG_FD_203113 | JGI IMG/M metagenome (GOLD analysis project Ga0302132, IMG submission 203113) | Marine microbial communities from Western Arctic Ocean, Canada - CB9_32.1 | ecosystem: Environmental > Aquatic > Marine > Oceanic | place: Canada: Western Arctic Ocean | collected 2017-09-19
TGCTCTTTGGACTCAAAGCGCACTTTACCATCTTTTAGTTCGCCTTCAGATCGTACAATCGTCGACTTATCGTTTTTAAATCCATCGCCCGGCAAACCTCCAGGATAATAAGCAATACGGAATTTACCGTTACCACTAGCAATCACTTGAGCGCCCGCTTTGACTATATTGCCGTCATCGTCCTCAAAGCTTCCTGAATACTCGCCTTGCAACGCGTAATCTGCATCGACTTTGGTAGGATCCGAAATTTTCGGGCCCTCGGCAAACGAGATTGATATCGCGGAAACAGTAATCAAGGAGCACGCCAGCGCGAAGACGAGTTTATGAGACATTTTAACCATGGGAATCCTACTTTAAAAAAACATTTATTTATAGCTTACGTGAACTTACAGTCCATCGTTGATTGTGAATATTCTACTTTCCGCATACGATAACGTATGACTCTTATTCTCATGTGTCGCATCTGTAAGTGCAAGCGACGGTAAATTAATTTTCAGCGGATCTGCAACAAATGTTTGTTACGATCGAGTATTTCGGGGTACCCCGGCAAAAGACGGGTGTCAGTTCGGATTCATTGTCATTTGCCAACTCTCCGATCTCACTCTCGGATGTGCTTTCAGAAATCGCTGGACGGCACACTGCGTTTGGCGAACAATGTTTAACCGGAGACGAATTGTCTCGCGAAACAATTATTAATCTCAACGGAGACCAATTTGTAAGGTCCTTGGATACCCAAGTTGTTAACGGCGATCATATTTTGATTCTTTCTACCGACGCGGGAGGATGACATGAGTTTCTTTGGATATCATGGCGTCTACACCACCGTCGATGCAACGACGGGCACCAGCAGCCAATCTTCTATACCTGAATCAACGTTTCGTCGATTCCCTGGCGGTTCCGCACTCGGCACCCATTTACTGCTCGAGCATGAAGCGTGGCAACACGATCCGTTGAGTGCTGAATCTTCGTTGGTATTCGCATTTAGCCCCTTAATAGGAAGTCCGTTAACAACCAGCGCTAAATTTGCCGTCGTCAGTCGTAGTCCTTTAACAGGTCGCCTCAACGACTCGCTAGCCAGTAGCTCTTTTGCACTGGCTGGAAAACGAAGCGGTAACGATGCTATCCTGATCACCGGCAAGGCGGAAACACCTTGCATCTTAGTAATCGATGATCAACAAACACGCAAACTGCCCGCCGACCATCTTTGGGGACTATCTGCCGAAGATGCCGAGGTCCGCTTAAAAGAACAATTCAACGGGGAACACCATTTTGCGGTAATTGGTCCAGCGGGTGAACAGCAAGTATCCTATGCAACGATTTCACACAGTGGACGACACGCGGGTCGAGGAGGTAGTGGCGCCGTACTGGGAGCAAAAAATGTAAAGGCAATCGTCGTCGCCGGCAACCAACGTACTCCTTGGGCAGATCCCGAGGGATTAGTGGAACGGGCAAAGCAACTATCAAAACTGTCGTTTGGCCCAGCGACCGAAAAATACCGTGAACTTGGTACGGCCGCCAATCTTCTCGTCTTTAACCGCCTTAATTGCTTACCCACCCGCAACTTTCAACGAGGTTCTTTCGCAAATAGCGAGCAGTTCTCACCAGCAGCCTTGGGCGGAGCTCGCGATAAAACACGTTCCAGTTGTGCGGCCTGTACGATCGGGTGCACTCACCTCTACTCTCTCAACTCCGGCGACTCAGATCGCAACGTCCGCATTGAATATGAGAATATCTTCGCTCTCGGCCCGTTATGTGACGTACAGGATCCGGAGGCGGTACTGCAAGCATCTCACCGCTGTGACGAATTGGGAATCGACACGATAAGTACGGGCGGGACCATCGCCTTTGCTATGGAATGTGTGGAACGCGGCTTTCTTGATGAGCCATGGCTCCGCTTTGGCGACGCCGAGGCACTATTGCAGGCTATCGATTTGATCGGTTCCGGCACAGGGCTAGGTAAACTACTACGCCAGGGCAGCCGCGCGATGGCGGCAATTGTCGGACACGACAGCATCGATTTCGCACCGCAGGTTAAAGGCTTGGAGATACCTGGCTATGAACCTCGAGCGCTACAAACAATGTCGTTGGGATTCGCCGTGGGTACCCGCGGCGCCGATCACAATCGTAGTGGCGCCTATGAAATCGACTTCTCTGATGCCGCGGATCGCCGCAACGGTACCGCTGACGCCGCGCGGCTTGCGGTCGACACCGAAGACAAAGCCGCTATCATGGATTCGCTAATCCTCTGTAAATTCCTCCGCGGAGTGTTCGTTAATTACTTCGCTGAAACAGCAGAACTCCTGAACCTTATCACAGGCTGGCAGCTGGACGAATCCGCAATGCAAAACATGGCGCGAGGGATCATTGACGCCAAAAAGGAATTCAACATTCGCTGTGGGTGGACGCCCGAGGAAGACACATTGCCTCGCCGAATGCTAACTTCCGCGCTACAAGATGACCCAGAGGCACGGCTCGACACGCAAACACTGCAAACAATGATCGTCGCTTACAACTTAAAACGCGGCTGGACCGCGGAGGGCTATTTGCAGGGAATGTCGTCCCAATAAATACCTCACAGGCCACCCAAAAATCCAATAATCGATTCGATAGCCGTATCCCAATTCTCTGTTTGCGTAACCCCTGATCGTTTGCGTGGTTTGAAGCTATGATCACCGTCAGTTAGCCAACACATTTTAATTTTGCGTGGCAAACGATAACTACGGACTTCGGTTCGAGTTCCAAAGGTATCCCGTTCGCCTTGCAAGATCATTGTGGGTACTTTGATATTCGGCAAGTGTTCAATCCGTAATTTGTCCTTCTTTGCAGGCGGATGAAACGGATAGCCCAAACAAACCAGAGCGTCGACCCCTTCGTGATTGGTGGACATCGAGGCAACGCGGCCACCCATTGATTTACCACCGATTGCTAACCGTTGGTCACCGCCCTCTGCCGCGAGCCGCTCGCGAACTCGTCCGATTATTTCTTGCCAAGCAGCCAATAGCTTCGCCGCTCGATCGGGCGGTCGTCGCCGCTGCGTCTCAATTGCCGTCACCATATATGAAAAATTAAATCGTCCAACTTGAATGCCCTGATGCGATAATTGCTCGGCAAAGTACTGCATGTACTCGGAGTGCATCGATGCGCCGGCACCATGGGCCAGTATCAAAGTCCACTTCGCCTGCGGTGAGCCATCCCAAATCAAATCCATACTACTAATCAGTGATTACTCTTTTTTACTGATGCCAGGCGCAGCCACGAAACTAACCACACTTTTACCATCCTCGGCATTCCAAATTTGAATGTCGCCATTAAAGCCACCACTAGCAACTCGTTTGCTGTCCGCATGAAAAGCGGATGATAACGCCCAATCGCCATGCCCTGCGTATTTACGCACTTCTTTTTGGCCAGCCGCGTCGAGTTGTCTCACTGATTTATCAGCCGAAGGGGCAAAAATAAATGTGCTGGAATGATGTAATTTGAAGACCTCACCCCCTAGCGCTAACTCGCCACTCTTTTTGCCATCCGACTTGTTCCACCAGTGAATTTTGTTGTCTTTCCCGCTGCTATATACAAGTTCGTTGTTGGGATGAAAGGCAACACCTTGGACCGGTTCTGAGTGTCCACCATAAGTCACCAATAATTCACCCGTTTCCACATCAAACAACTTGGCAGTTTTATCTCGACTAGCCGACGCAATTTGAGTTCCGTCCGCATTCCAAGCGATAGCCATAACCCAATCTGAATGGCTGGTAATCGTACGCACGGACTGACCGTCGGCCAGATTAAAGATCTGTATCGCGCCATCCGCACCAGCAATTGCTAATTTATCTCCCTGGGGATTCAGCTGTAAGTCTAAAACGACATCCGAGGTTGTTCCCAACACCTGTTGTAGTTCACCTGTTTCGGCGTCAAATAACCGAGCTTCACCAATTTGTCCTGGCGACCCACCGCCTGCGATGATCGTCTTGCCGTCGTTGCTAAATCGAATCGCGAACGTACGTTGTGCCATATTCTTGATTCGTCGGATAAGTGAACCATCGGCAACATTCCAAATTGTAAGCTCATGATAACCACCGGCTACTAGTTGATTGCCCGCCGGATTAAATGCAACCGCTGTTACAGGTACGCTACGTGGATATGTCTCTGGTGGATCCGGATATGTCGGTGCGGGCACGATACTGGCGAGCAGAGCCTGTGGATCCTCAGCGTCATATTTTGCGCCTTCTTTGATCCACTGGGTAATTAATGCGATTTGTTCCACGGATAACGGGTCGCCTTCTAACGGCATCCGGAAACATTCATCCTCCGCAATAATTCGCTGTAACGTTTCACTCTCATCCGGACTGCCCGCGGTAATAGCATCCGCTTCCGAGTCACCCGCTAACACAAAACGCTCATAAGAATCAACACGATAGCCGCCTTCGGCTTTCTTAGACCCATGACAGGCAAGACAATTGTCGATCAAAATAGGTGCTATCGCACTTTTAAAACTGACTTCCTCGGCCGGCAAATTTAAACACATGCTGCCTAGAAGAATGAATGCGACTAACTGTATTCCAGATTTATTCATATTGTTCAATTCATTCTGCATTAACCGATAAAGGTAGCTACCCAAATCGCTAGCACTAATTATTTAACTCAAATTAATGTTGGAACAAGAATTCATTCGTGTTTAGAATCGCCCAACAAATATCTTCCAACGCCTCCACGCGATCTTCCTTGGAAGTTAAATGGTCCAAACTTGCCTGTAGTTCGGTTTCGCTTGGTAATCGACAAACGGCACGCTGATACAACTGAGAAATTATCTCCGTATCATTTTTCCCCGCATCAATCATTTTTCGGAAACTATTCTTTTCGTCTCGCAACTTGCCATATACTAGCGGCCCGTTAAAGAACTGTATCGCCATACTTAAATTGGACTCACTGGTCCGCTCACAAGCACACACCGTTTGACGATCTGGTTGACCGAATATTTTAAGAAAGTCATTTTTGACTAGGTCCGGTGCGGGCAATTGAGTCGCTTTGGTCCCTACCGGTAACCCACTAAAAATTTCCGGAATATCCGTGACATGACAAATTGCATCCAGCAATTGCTCGGCACTCAATAACCGTGGTTGGTAGTGTGAAAAGTACTTCACATCATCCGTATTAAAATCGTTGGGTTGGTAGCTTGTTTGATACGTTCGACTTTTGAGCATCGCCGCTAAAATTGCTTTGCGGTCGTAGCCACTTTCAACAAACTCGCTCGCGAGCCGATCCAACAGTGCTGCATTACTTGGTGGGTTGGTGTCGCGGAAATCATCGGGTGGGTCAACGATTCCTCGTCCAAATACGTGACTCCAAATACGGTTGACCTCTATCTTGGCAAAAAACGGATTGTCCGCTTGTGTTAGCCACTGTGCAAAGTCCTTCCGCGGATCATGTTTATCGGAATCTGTAATCTCGCCTTGACCTGGTACCCAAGGATTCATCTTTTGCCCCGTTCGCGGCTGAATAACATCGCCACTGTCGGTAACCCAGATGAACATTTCATTGGGGCGTTTAGTGTTCTTCCGTTGAATCCGATTGAAAAACGCGCCCATGCCATAGTAGTTATCCTGTGTCCAACGCTCAAATGGATGGTTATGGCATTTTGCACACTGTAGTCGAGCACCCATAAAGACTTGCGAGATCGTCTCTACACAATCACTCATATCTTTTGCGGTGCGATAGAAATTCCCCGCAGGGTTACTTAAAGTACTACCACTCGCCGTCAACAATTCCATCGCAAATTGGTCATAGGGTTTATTTTCACTCAGTGATCGCTCCACCCAGCGATAATACTTGTGGACTCCTTCGGTTGTCACTTGGCCAGTCGTCAAACGCAATAAGTCGCCCCACTTCAATGCCCAAAATTTGGCGTACTCGGGTCGCTGTAACAACGCATCTACGAGTAAATCGCGTTTGTTGTCGCTGCCGTCTTCCGCAAACTTCTGGACTTCATCTAGAGAAGGTAAGATACCTATCACATCGAGATACAACCGCCGAATAAACTCTTCATCGGTACATAAATCTGAAGCCAAGTATTGCAGTTGTTTTAGTTTTTCATCAACAAGAGTATCGACATAGTTGTGAACTGGAGGATCGTTCCATTGAAATCCTTCAACATCTTCGGTGAAGGTCAGAAAACAGGATTCGATAAATTCCAAATAACGTACAATCACCGCGATTTCACCACGTCGCTCGCCACTAACCAAACCAGTACGATCAACATCGGCAACTTCTACGTCGGAACTCGTATATACGGCCATCTTAGTAATATCGCGAACACTTCCATCGCTGTAGTGTGCCCACACGCTGATTTGCTGTCCAAACGCGGGCTTTTCAAGAATTCGGCCTTCTTTTGGATAGACTTCAATACTAACAGGCTTTGGCGTATCTGCGGGGTCCATGTTACAACCTTCGGCAATCCAATCTTTTACCACCGCATACGCTGGATCGTCTGTACGTATTTGCCGACCTCCACCATGAGCTACTTTCATTAATGGTTTCAGCAAGAGCAAGCTATTATCAGCATCTAGTGCATTCGTACGTCGTCCGAAATCTTCCCGAATCAATGTTAGCTCATCAAGTTTTGGATCAAATGCTCGCAACGACAAACGGAAGCCCGCTTTACCACTTGGTGACCCATGGCAAGCACCGGCGTTACAGTTATTTTTACTCAAGGCGGCGAGCGTATCATATAAAAACGAAACCGGTTGTGGTTTATCTTGATTAGATACCGTAGCCGTTGTCGAAATTTTATTGCCTGGCACTTTGATATTGATATCCGCGGACCCATTTCCAACTGGGACAACGATCGACCCTAGAATTACAGCCACCTGTTCATTCGAAGAAGTTATTTCTGCTTCCCGCGTTAAGTCTCGAATCGAACCGTCACTATAGTGCCCGGTAACGACCAATTGCGCTTCTTCGCGAACGCCTGCTAAAACGATAGCTGGCGGAAATACTTCAACCTGTATTAGCTTGGCCTTTTTGGCCGCCGATGCGGGCGAGCATACTAAACACATCACTGCGAAAATGCAGAGCCATCTCAATTGGAAAATATAATTCATTCGATTTATCATAATCATTCTGCTGCCTTTACTTGGACAACGATTTTGTTACTGCTGGCTTGAACATCCTTACCAGCATATTTTGTATTAGCAGTCACAAGCACGTCTTGGATTGCTACGACTTCAGCGTTTGCTGCCGCCTTTATCTCCACTTCAATTTCTGATTTGTCTGCGGCGATCGTAAGTTCCGCGGGCACGGTCACGGTTTTGGGTAATCCTTGTACGGAAACTGTTACCGCTTCCGCCTTCGAACCGGGACCCCTCACCACAACCACTTTCATTTTCTGACTTTCGCCGACAGTAATAGCCGCGGCCAATTCCACTGACACTGTAATCGGATCGATCACTTCGATCGTTACCGTACGAGATACCATGTGCCCACGCCCAGCGTGCTCTGCAAACGCATGCACGGTGAAGGATTTTTCCTTGGCTTGCTCCGGCGTTAGGTCTTCAGCAACGGTAACTGTAATGGCATGCGTGCCTTTGTTGTCTTTTCCAGCCACGCTCACTCCGTCGGATATATCACCGTAAAAAGGCACCAAGGCACCCTTGAATGCTTCCAACTTGCTTTTCGTTGTCATCGAGAGAGTTGCTGTTTTGGAACCCCGTGGAACATAAGCCACTGCGGGTGTAAACGCCGGCTCAAAGAACTCAGCAGTCGTTTCCACGGTCGCATATTGAAACAATCGATTTAAATAGGACGGAGGATGACTCATCATTGTGAACTGCGTTCGTATCCATTCGCGAGACATCAGTGGAATTTGCACCGTCTGTCCATCAATTTCCGCTGCGCCCACAATTTGGAAATTGACTAACGCACCCGCTTCGATATCCGCGGGGAATTGCACAACAACTGTTGCAGCATTAACGCCTTTGGCAAGGACATTCCGATACCACAGCAAACCTGGTATGTCATTGGTTGTTGTAATCGTTATCGGCCCATCATAGCCGTCGCGAGCAACAGTCACTGGAAAGCTGATCGCGCCGAGTTTAGCATCGACTAAATATTTGTTCTTGGTTGCTTTGTCATTTTTAAGTGACAAAGAAAACGAGTTGCCTTGTTCTGCGGTAATAAGATATCCGAAGTTGTTTCCACCACGACGCAACAAATCAACTGCTTCTAATAAGTACTCGCCTGTTTCCGGAACAACCCATGACAGCACAAATTCATCTTCATCGGTGACTGCCGCGGCAGCTACTTGAGTGCCATCAACTTTAAGCACTCGATATTTTACGACGGCTGGTGATCCCAAACTGCGCGAGTAGCCGCGAAACCGTAAACGTTTGCCCTTCTCCGCTTGAAACTTAAAGAGGTCAACGTCGCCGGCTTGATCCAACAAGCCACTCGCTCCACCGGGCAAGTTGATTTGCGATGCCTGTTTGAATTCATCGTTCGGCTCTTGTTCAACAACCTGTACACCGCCTAAAGCAATCGCGAGTGCCATGCCTGAGGCATTACTATCGGCAGCTCTCGCTGAAACGGCCAATAACGTCCCATTGGCATTTCCATTTTCATAAATTGATGAGACTTGGGCTTCATCCTTAGAGGGCCCCGTAAAGCCGACAGCCGCTTCTGCCCCTTGTTGTATGCCCAGCGGGAAAGCGGTTGTCACGTTTGGGAAATTTCCGATTCGCAATGCATAGGGTTGGCCAGATTTGTATCCGCTATCAGCAACTTCGATGATATACGTACCCGCCGTCGCAAATTGGTGACGAAATCGACAATCCGTATTCAAGCCATCACTGTCATCCGCGTAGGCAAGTTCATCGCCAGCAGCTGTCAACAACCTCAACACTGGGTCCATCGAAGACCCGATGCGACTGGCATATACATCGAAGCTAATAACCTCCTCGGCTGTAACTTGAAAGCTATAGTAATCGTGTGTCGTTCCACTACTGGTTCCAATAATATTCGTCGGTTGGTCCACTCCTTGGGCAGTCTCGGCAGTATTGTTTTTGCCGCCGTCAGTTGTTGCCGGCAAATCATCGACCATTACCAGAAACAGTTGTGAGACACCTTGAGCATTGGAGACCACTAACCCGCCCACACCGACCGCCGATTTTTCTGTCAATGTGATCGCCAATTTCGCCGTTTTGCTATCATCCGCTCCCTCCGCAGTAGCTAACACTTTGACATCTGCAGCGAAAGTCGTCCAAGCATTTAACGGCGACGTTAATTCCGTTCCAACGAGGGTGACTTCTGTAGTTTGAGCAGGACGAACTGACCGCGGAGTAACACTGGAAATAACCGGTGCGGCCCAAGTAGCGGTTGGACAAGCCGCCAGAACAATAACAAAAAATGCTATTTTCACTAAATTCCATGTCTGCGATAGGGTGCGGCAGCATTTCATTGGCAAGGGTCTATTTTCCTTGGAAGGCATAAACAGGTAGGATAAACAGGCAAGGCGTTTATTAGATGCCCTGATGTTATGACTACATTGTAGTTTGTCTCAAAGCATGCCGTCAAACAGCCTGTGCTATTTCTGTCTCCTTTTTTGGCCCTCTGTGAAAATATTAATATGCCGCTCCACAAGCTGATACTAAAAACCATCTTCACAGCACTGCTGTGCTACTTTCCGATTCAGAGCAATCTGGCTCAAAAGAAGATAAAAGTCATGATTACCAGCACGGCCGATCAAACGCAGCAGCCCTGTTATATCATTTTGCCCCGCGGTTACGAGAAGTCCGACAATGTCGACAAAATACCGTTGCTCATATCGCTTCATAGCTGGAGTGCGGGATTAGAGCAAGCCAAACCCGTACTCGAGAAACAAGCGGCGAAGCTTGGATGGATCTATGTGTTTCCCCATTTTCGTGGGCCCAATCAAACTCCCGCTGCCTGCGGAAGTGAACTAGCGCAACAAGATATTCTCGATGCCGTCGTCTGGGCCAAACAGAACTATCGAGTTGACCATTCACGCGTCTATCTTACCGGCGCCTCGGGTGGTGGCCACATGACGATGTTGATGGTGAGTCGTCATCCTAAAATATGGACAGCCGCAAGTGCTTGGGTTGGAATTAGCGACCTCACCCAATGGTACACAGTACATGAAAAATCACGATACGGAGACATGATGCGAAAAAGTTGCGGGGGGGCACCCGGTGACAGCGCTATAGTTGATGCCCAATACCGTCAACGATCGCCGCTGCCCTTTTTAAAAAACTCCAAACAAGTCCCGCTTGATATTGCTGCCGGTATTCACGATGGACATACCGGTAGCGTACCCATTTCTCATTCACTACTGGCCTTCAATGAAATCGCCAAAGCGGCGGGGGATCGTCTGATTACCGCTAATGAAATGAAACAACTAAGTATCCCGCACGGACGGCTAGAGAATCCATTGCCGGTGGATCGCGAGCAAGATGCTGCCTTGGGACGAGAAATATATTTGCGCCGCTACGCCGGTCAAAGTCGAGTAACTATATTTGAAGGTGGTCATGAGGGCATTTCTACAGCAGCGATCGATTGGCTGAAGCGTTTTCACAGACTTGACGATGGCAGCATTTTCGATGAAAGCAAATAAAAATGAGCCGCAAATTAAAGCACGACTTAGAAGTCGAACAAGCACTAGCGCGGGAACACAATCGCAAGGCTTGGGACAAAATGGTTGTCAGTAAACGGTGCTTTACGAAGCCCGCCAATGATGAAGATCTTCACGACCCCGTCGGCACGATCCATGCACAAGGCTGGCTCGACGGTAATATTGCCAATCAACAAGTACTCTGTTTGGCAGCGGGCGGCGGGCGACAAAGTGCCATTTATGCCGCTGCCGGCGCGAACGTAACCGTCGTCGATATATCACCTGCAATGCTCGAACTAGACCGTCAAGTCGCACAGCAAAGAGGATTTGATTTGCGAGTCGTCGAAGCTTCCATGGATGACCTTTCTGTTTTTACAAACGCTGAATTTGACATCATCATCCAACCGGTCAGCACCTGCTATTTACCAAACATCGCTCCAATATTTATGGAAGTAGCTCGGGTACTACGTTCCGGGGGAATCTATATCAGTCAACATAAACAACCGACAAGTTTACAAACGAGCTGGCAACGCAGTGAAAATGGCTGGACGTTAGATCAGCCCTATTATCGGTCTGGACCGCTACCAATGTTACCCATGAATCAAAATCAAGGTTCACGACTGCGGGAAGAAGGGACACACGAGTATCTCCACCGCTGGGAAGACATCTTGGGAGGAATGTGTCGAGCGGGCTTTGTCATTGAAGATTTTATTGAACCCTTTCACGCGGATCCCGACGCTGATCGCAGTAGCTTTGGTGACCGATGTCAATTTACCGCTCCCTACATGCGTATCAAGGCTCGACGCTGCGGTGAAGTTACGCCTAGCAGTAACAAACCTCCGCTCGTCATTCCAGATTGATTTAAACCCCGCCGTCCTCGACTATTTTGACCAGAAGTTTGCAATTGCAGAAACGCGCATGCTGCGCCACAATACTAACAATAGAAATCAGCTTTCAAATAACTTTGAATGAGCAAGAACGGAGAGGGTATCGCGGTGGTGGATAAACCGATTCAGGACATTGTTAGTTGCATGGGAAACCCAGTTGCTGGAAATCCCAGTCAATTCATGATGGAGCGTGCCTTTGTGGACTGCAATCTTGATTGGCGATATTTAACGCTTCAAGTTCCCGCTGAAAATCTTGGCGAGGCCATGGCAGGGTTTCGGGCGATGTCATTTCGCGGCGGTAATTTCACGATTCCACATAAAGTGGCCGTACTTGAATATCTTGATGACCTCAGTGATGCGGCTCGATTAATGGGCGCCGTCAATTGCGTCAATGTAGTAGACGGGCAGCTGGTTGGTGAAAATACCGATGGCAAAGGTTTTGTGCAATCACTGCGCGAAGTCATCGATCCTGCCGAGACAAAGATTGTCATCATGGGCGCTGGTGGCGCTGCTCGAGCGATTGCAGTCGAATTGGGACTGGCCGGTGCCGCTAGTATCACAATTGTAAATCGCACGGAGTCACGAGGCCAAGAACTTCTTGCCGTGCTGCAGCAAATTGATAACTGCGAAGCCAATTTAGTCACACTCGACGGTGATTTTGAAATCGATGAAGATGTTCAAGTCGTAATTAATGCAACCAGCATTGGGTTAGGCGATGCCGAAGCGAAGGTTCCCTTGGATGTTGAAACACTGTTGCCATCGATGGTTGTAGCCGACGTTGTCTTTAACCCACCCCAAACACGACTGTTACGTGATGCAAAACAATGCGGGTGTCAAACGCTCGATGGATTGGCAATGCTCGTAAATCAGGCTGTCATTGGATTCAAAATATGGACCAAAGTCGACCCAAACCCGGATGTGATGCGGGAAGCTCTCGAAGAATATCTCGAACTCTGACAAACTCATGACTCGTGCTACTCCAGGTCTATTTATTGTAGGTACCAACACAGAAGTTGGGAAAACCTATATCGCCTCACTTATCATTCAAGCATTAGTTCATAGCGGCATCCGCGTGGGCGTTTATAAACCAGCTGCTAGTGATTGTCCGCTCGAAAACGGCGAGCATCGTAGCGCAGACGCCCAACAATTATGGGAGGCCGCCGGAAAGCCCGGTTCCTTGGAGCAAGTTTGTCCGCAACGATTTGTTGCACCATTAGCTCCACACCTTGCTGCTCAAGCAGAAGGACGCCAAGTCGATGCCAAATTACTGCGGACTGGCTTGACCTACTGGCAAGACAATTATGACTTTGTTGTTGTCGAAGGTATTGGCGGTTTGATGTCGCCGGTCAGCGATGAGGATTATGTCGCTGATCTGGCCTATGAGTTTGGCTACCCACTACTCCTAGTAGCAAGTAACGAACTCGGATGTATTAACCAAACACTGCAAACACTTATTACCGCCGCTGCCTTCGAAGATGGTTTACCCGTGGTGGGGACGGTTTTGAATAACCGGCGGGCGACACCTACAGACGATATCAGCCAAGCGACCAATTTTGACGAGATAACTAGGTGCAGTGTGCCTCCGGTACTCGCCAGCGTAAGCTATCAAGGATCATTAGATCCCGATATCAATTGGTTTGAACTCGGTGCCCAGTTTGATAGCTTGAGCCGTCCAAGCCAATAGACCAATTCGTTGAAAACAACACAAATGCCAATCAGGCTGAGCCCGTTGTGGACCTAAATCCAATAGAATAATGTCATGCAAGCTGCACAAGTCATTGAATTACTCGATTCGCCCAAGGCCGCTCAAGCTTGGTTGGCCAATCTAGGTGTAACGGAAACCGCCACCGCATTCCGATCCTTGTTAGCGCTAAATGAAGCGGGCATGACGATTGATCTCGTGAGCGTCACGCTGACTCAACTCGAACAGATCCTGCCGACCTTAGTTCAACCGGAACAAGTACTTCACTCACTAGCACACTTTATCAGTGTATCGCGAAATCCAATATCGCTCGGGGCTTTGTGGGAACGAGACACTGAAGCGCTCGTAACGCTGCTTACCATTTTTTCTGCCAGTCAACATCTTAGCCAAATCTTGATTGACGAGCCGGAGTGTTATGACTTACTACGGATAACGGATGGCCAGCGTGTCGACCGCGGGATCATTCTCGATGAAATCCTTAACGAAATAATGAGTGTTTCCGGTGATACCGCTGTCAAGCGTCAACTACAACGCATTCTTCATCGCGAGTGGCTGCGAATCGCCTACGGTGATCTCATCCGAAAACAAACTCCGGATACTGTGCTAGAACAAACCAGTTATTTGTATGAAGGATTACTTGCCGCGGCGTTTCAGGTGGCGGTGAGTCGCACCGCAGTAGCAACGGACTCCAACCTTACAGACCAATTCGCCGTGATTGCCCTCGGAGATCTCGCTGCCAACCAAATGTGCTATGGCGACACGGTAAACATCCTGATGGTGTATGACGGGACGAACAACGATGCGGGTGCTGATGTCCTTAATAAGGTGTTGGCCAAAACGCTGGCGTTGTTAACTTCATCCACCGGTGAACCGCTTTTCACGATTGATGTAAGTTTCCCACTATCCAATAACAATTCCTCACCAGCAACTAATCTCAATGCTGCCGTTCAATATCTTGATTTTTCCGGCCGGACATGGCAACGCTGCGCTCTCATCGGAGCACGCCCCTGTGTTGGCAATGCTGAATTAGGTGCTGAATTTCTACGGCGCATCGACAAATGGATTTACCGACGCTATCTAAGTCGTGCCGACATGACTGGAATGCGGTCACAAAAACGTCGGCTCTATCGCGGGGACCATACCGCCAGCGTGGTGTTGGATATGCAGTCTACGCCCGGAGCCACAGCCGACATTGTCGCAGTCATACAGTTTGTGCAATTGCTCAATGGCACCGCTTTTGCAAACATTCGGATGGCCGGAACAATCAATGCCATCGAAGCCTTACAGCACAACGAATTGCTTACCGCTGAAGAACAAAATGCCCTCCGCGACTCATATTTGACGCTGAAACATATCCAACACCGACTTCAGGTTATCACGGATTCCAATGTCACGGACTTACCTCAAAATCCCAAACGTCTCCAGCACCTCGCTAGTAGCCTCGGGTATACCGGTGACGAACAAAATGACCGGTTGGTAAATGATGTGCGGCATGCTGTCACACTAAGCCGTAAGATTCTCGACCGATTATTGGATGATTCCTTTGTGGACCAAGAACCCGACACGCCATCGGAAATGGATATTGTGCTCGATCCTCACCCCTCCGATCAACGCTTAAAAGAAGTGCTCGGTAAACATAACTTCCGCAATGTCCAACTCGCGCACCAATACTTAACGGACCTGGCAACAGAACGTATTTCCTTCTTATCGACTCGCCGCTGCCGTCATTTTCTAGCGTTAATCGCACCCCAATTGTTAGAAGCAATCGCTCAAACACCAAATCCAGATTCCACTTTGGCCAATTTGTGCGCCGTTAGTGAATCCCTTGGTGGCAAAGGCGTACTCTGGGAATTATTTCAATTAAATCCGCCAACGCTACAGCTATATGTGCAGTTGTGTTCGACAAGTCCCTACCTGACTGGAATTTTGACGAGCTATCCCGGAATGATCGACGAACTGATGGATTCATTGATCCTAGATCAACTGCCAAACAAAGAATCGCTACAAAACATTCTCCGCGAGTTAACGAAGAGCGCCTCACTCGGTGGTTCCTCACTCGTTGATGTATTGCAGACTTTTAAGCATGCTCAACATTTGCGAGTAGGAGTCCGAGACATCCTTGGCAAAGACAGTTTATCCGCGGCACATCAATCACTATCAGACATCATGGATGTATGTTTAGAGCAAGTCGCTGGCGACAATTATGAACAATTGGTGAGTAAGTACGGTATCCCGACGATTGACAGCGGGGCACATGCCGGTCAGCCGGCGGCCTTTCTCATGCTAGCCATTGGTAAACTTGGCGGCCGCGAACCAAATTTTCATAGCGATGCAGAAATCCTATTTCTGTATGATGCTGAGGGCACAACCGTCGCACAAGACCGCGACCATCACAGCAAACCGACGTCCAACCACCATTTCTTTAATGAACTTGCTAAACGGATCCTCAAAACCGTAACCCGCTCTGGGCCCCACGGTCGACTGTTTGAAATGAATAGCAAACTGCGGGCAACGACGCCCACTGGTCCTTTAGCCGTCGAAATTTCCGAATTCGTTAAATTTCTTGGTAGTGACAAAGCCCAAGTCAGTCATTTTTTACGGCTCTGTAATTCACGGGTCGTTTACCACTCAAGTGATGCAACGAACAGCAGCAAGACGCTCATCTCGCAAATTCATCAAACCATTATCTCGATGCCACGAAAAAAGAATTGGCAACAGGAAATCTATAATCTAAGGATCGAATCTGAAGAGGGCGCCGCTGAACATAACTTAAAGCGTTATCTTGGCGGGACAATGGACGTCGAGACCATTGTGCAAATGTTGCAACTCAAACATGCCCCGCAACATCAAGAGATTCTGCAGGTCGGAACATTGGCAGCAATGGAACAACTTGCCGCCTTAGGGTGCCTGAGCAGTGAAGACGCACAAGCTCTAGGCCAATCGTACACTTTCCTGCGCGAAATCGAAGCTGGATTACGATTGATGGATACCTCAGCCCGTCATGACCTGCCTAAAGATCCGCTGGCGCTCACAACGTTGGCATCTCTACTGGGTTATGAAAGTCCACAAGCACTCGTCACCATCTGCCGACGCTTTCGACAAGACAACCGACGCCGTTTTAATGCAATCTTAAAAGCGGTATAGCAGTGATCCTCGAGACAATCACCACTCTAGTCGAGAAATCCGACCAGTTCTTGGCTACGGCTCGGTTGTTGTAGTTTCCGCACAGCCTTTGCTTCAATTTGACGAATGCGTTCGCGAGTAACCTTGAAAATATGGCCCACTTCTTCCAGCGTATAGCTGTATCCGTCGCCAAGCCCATAACGCAGCTTGATGATTTCTCGTTCGCGATAGCTCAATGTTTTCAGAACATTTCCGATACGATTGCGCAACATTTCCTGCGCTGCACCAGACGCTGGACTTTCCGCACCGCCATCCGGCAGTAAATCACCAAATTGACTGTCTTCACTATTACCGACAGGTCGATCGAGTGATATTGGATAACGACTCATCGCCAATACACGACGCGCTTCATCAACGGTGGTCTCACTGCGTCGAGCTGTTTCTTCGAGTGTTGGCTCACGACCTAGCTCTTGCAACAATTGTCGCGAACAGTTTCGCACGCGTGACATCGTTTCCACCATGTGCACAGGAATACGAATGGTACGACTTTGGTCCGCAACTGCGCGAGTAATCGCTTGGCGAATCCACCAAGTTGCATACGTACAGAACTTAAAACCACGTCGGTACTCAAACTTATCAACCGCTCGCATCAAACCAGCGTTGCCTTCTTGGATGAGATCTAAGAAGCTCAATCCACGATTGCGATATTTCTTGGCAATCGAGACGACCAACCGCAAGTTACCTTCAGACAATTCTCGTTTGACCTGTTGGTAGATTGAGTAAACACGTTGGATGTATCTCACACGATTTCGCAAGCTGGTCGGCGTTTCTTGAATCGCTAACAAGATATTACGATACTGTCCCAGTAGGTCTCGCTTGGTCTGGTGATCTTTGTTCTCGCGGGCTTGTTCAATGTCTTGTTGTAGTTGATCAATGCAACTACTAAAATCTTCCAGAGTTTGAATCATCGGTTCGATGCGGTGTGTACGCAAACCAAGTTCTTCAACTAGGCGAACACAACGACGTCGGCGACGACCTAGGTTTTGCCAAGCCTGACGGCGTTCTTCAGCGGTACATTTCTTGTTGACTGCTACGTGGAAGTCGCGTTTGTTAAGGCGTGAAAGTTTTCCGAGAGTCGCAAGGTTGCCGGGCAAGCGGCCAATAATTTGTTCTTTTTCTAGACGATCGGTAACTGACACTTGGACAGTTCGATCAAATGGCAGTTCGCCACGATGTACCCGACCGAGTACTTTGAACGCCATTTGGAAAACATAATCACTTTCTAAAAGCTTAGCGCGGAAGTCTCTGCGAGTATCTTCAATACGTTTTGCCAGTCGAATTTCTTCGACTCGAGTCAATAACGGGATTTCGCCCATTTGAGTTAAGTACATACGAACCGGATCATCCGACCAAGATTCCTGTAGATCTACCGTAGTCGTTTCTTCAACTATTTCAGTCCTCGTTGTTGCCGGCGTTGACGTTTTACTTTCAGTTGATCCTGTCGCACCGTTTTGAAAACTACTGTTTTCGGTCGTGTTGGACTGTGCTGGATCTTCTTCGAAATCATCCAAAGGTGAAGAATACGCATTCATACTTTTAATTCCTGGCAGATTAAAGTGTAGTTGGATTGTTGATTGAATTCTGCTCTCATCAAAAGAACAAAAAATTGGCGCTGAAATAGCTTAAAGATCAATGTGTAGTTAGTGTTTACTAATAACGGTGGAAAGTAACAACTTTGTGGTAACGTATTGAAGGCAATCTTTAAGATGATGCTGAATCTAAATTTGGCTTATTTTCAGTTGCAGCACCTTGAATGGTTCATTGGTTCTAAGTATGTGGCATTGGCGTTTCGCCATTGGCTCACTGTGAACACGGATAAATGTACCATTGGGTTTTAATGTGTGCCGACTAGAGATTCAAATTCCATCTGAATTGTTGCCCTTGAGATTCAACCGTGACCGTAACAACACGACCAGTCGAATCAATTTGACATTCAATCCCTCCCAAGGAATCCCAATGCTGAGCAACTGCCCAGTATCGTGTTCTTGCCTAGTCAGTACAGTTTCCCTGATACTACTAGGTTCGCTCTTTCATATCCTTATGAAAAAAACGCCGGAGTTCCTGCTTATTGCAGCCATGTAAAAATCTAGTCAACACCTGTACTTGCTTAATTTTACCTACCAACAGCGTCGGGTCTAGTATCAAACCAAATGAATTCCTGATAATCCAAGTAGACAACCAAAAAAACTCATCTACTTTGAACGATGGCACTACCTCATTACGTATTCTTAAATACCTCCCCCCTGTACCATTACTATGTTTTTATGTGCGCGAGCCACCAACAAAAACAACTTTTATTTTGTCTTTGTCGCATTAATGTCAAATTAAAAAATAAAGAGCATGTTTTTCCGGCATATAAAGACACTTTGATTGATAAAAAATACCAACTCTTCCCGCAGCGTTTGCATTTAGGTGGCATACTTTAGGCAGATACTATGTACTACGTACCTGATCCAATCCTTTTATGTAAACCTGCTAAACTTACAACAATAATGGCCGAAACAACTTTCACAAATCAAACCGTCGTCATTACCGGCGCGAGTTTAGGAATCGGACGAGCAACGGCGCTAGCATTCGGTGAATCTGGGGCAAATGTCGTTGTTAATTACCGCTCAAGTGAAGACGCGGCGCACGACGTTGTCGCGCAGATCGAAGCGGCGGGAAGCAAGGCTATCGCACATCAGGCGGACATGGCTGACCAAGGGGCTGTCGAGTCTTTAATACAGCGTGGTGTCGATGAGTTCGGCCGAGTCGATATTGCCATCAGCAATGCTGCCTACAGCGACCGAGACTTTTTCTATCAAGCTGATATGGAAGGATTCCGACGCACTGTAGACGTAACGATGTGGGGAGCATTTTATCTTACCCGAGCAGCTACACAACAAATGATTTCGCAAGGTGATGGCGGTATTATTACGCTTGTCAGTTCGCCTCATGCGTTCATTCCCGCCCCTAAAGCGATGGCCTACAACATGTCAAAAGCAGCGTTAGAGCATATGGCTCGGACCGCTGCCATTGAAGTGGCGGAGCATCGCATCCGCATCAACATGATCCAGCCTGGTTGGATTGACACTCCCGGCGAGCGTAAATTTGCCAGCGAAGAAACACTCCAAACCGCTGGAGCAAAGATTCCCATGGGCCGATTAGGAACGGCAGACGAAATAGCTCGAGCAATCGTATTTCTGAGCGACCCCGCCAACCCGTACATGACCGGCGCAACGCTACTCGTTGATGGCGGTATCAGCTTACCCTGGTGGGCTGCTCGCGGTTCAGCAGCCCCTTCCGATTGAACCTTTCACTAATTCCAATAACACACTACAACCCCATAAACTCTCTATGTCCACTTATCTATTAACATGTGAATGCGGACTCGACATACCAGTGCAGGTTGCCCAAGCGGGCGATCAACTCACTTGTTCATGTGGTGCCCGCATCGCTGTGCCTAATTTGCGTGACGTAAAACAATTAACTCTCGCCGACGTCCAACTCGACACACCCAAGCGTGAATGGAATGCAGTTAGTGGATCTATATTCGCAATAGCAATTGTATTTATCGCCATCGGCCTAGCTGTTGCTACGTATAACTACTCGATTGGCAGACAACTAATCACCACCGACACAACGGCCGCGGCACACGAATATGGTAACATTGTCATCGATCAGATGCCACCTTTTGAATCCATTGAAGTTTTCGCCGTCATCGTTGGCCGTGGACTTGGCGAACAACAGACCGTTGATTTTCTAGTTGAACAAAAAAAACAAACATCATTCTATAATTGGGCCAAGGGAGGTCTGATTCTCAGCGCACTCGGTTTGCTACTCGTCTTCGTGCCCGTCGTACTAAATCGTACTAAATCGTAAAAACAGACTGACTCTTGACGATTGCATAGTCATCTGGAAACGTATGAAACGCTTGCACCAACAAACGATTTTGTTGCGTTTCTATATTGATATAACTTAGCGCTCCGGTCTGCACTCGGTTACTGTTGTTAAAGGCGTGTACCATCCCTTTGAATTCGCTGTCGCGAGCTAATTCCTGTTGAAAGCTCCAGAAAATATCTGGCGACACTTTTTCCAACTGGAAGCTCGTTTGATAATGAACGCCACCTTTGCATGACAATGATTCACAATGTTCGCCTTCAAGTTTACGTGACAACAATCGTCGTCGACGCGGCAGGGGTTGAGTCCTCGCAGCAGCTACTTCAGCCAACACCACATTATTATGCTCAAACGAGATCACATGCCCATCGCGAGTGATCGCGATAGTTACTTTATAATCACCTCGTTCAACGCAGCGGGATTCAAAGATCTCGAATAATTCTGGATGCAAGGAGCGACCATAGAGTTGGAAAGCAAGTTCAGCAACTTTTGGTCTTACGGAGAGCACGTATTGAGATCCTATTTGATTCAATGAGACATCGATTAGCTATTACAGGTACGCGTCATTATAGGATTTGTGGCAATCAAAAACAAAGCCCGTCTGCGAAAAATTTTAGCTGTCATTGGCGTTTTGCTTTTTCAACGCCGCTTGAAAGACCTGCAACTTACGGCTCATGGCCTGGCTCGCTGGATCCAGCTCCACCGCCTTGCTTTGCCATAGCACAGCCTCTTCAAACTTCCCCGCTCCGAAATACGCATGTCCCAATGTATCAAGATATCCAGATAATTCCCAACCTCGGACGTCAAGCGACTTACGACTAAATTTAATGGCCTGCTCAAAGTCACCAACCGTATTGCCGACGAGCCAAGCGTATTGGTTATAGGCGCGCGCCAAATCATAGGCCATTTGAGCCTTCGCGGTACGATCCAATGTTGTTTTAATTTTCTTCTCTAGTTGATCAACGTCTGTTGCATAATGTTCTGCAGCTGCCGCTATATTCGCCAGGGTATCCTGCCGCCACTTCTCATCAGTCTGGGAATACTTAAATGCTGCGATGAGTACGTCACCATCGTATTGATCGAGAGTCAGAGCTTTTTCTAACAGCATCTTTTGCTGTGGAAAATCTTTTCGTTCCGCAGCCGCACTTGCTTGGTAAAAGATATAGCGCGATTCCAATGCCGCGAAACTCGGATAAAATCGCTTGACGGCCATCACCGTGGCATTATTATCTTTTTGTTCTATAACCCCAGCCAAAGCCTCCGCGGCTTCCATGTCCCGCGTCAAATCATGAAACAACTCCGCCAAAATAATCCGCACACGAACACCCATATCCGACTCGACGGTTGCTTGCTCCGTACATTGTTGATATTCAGCGATGGCCCAATCATAAAAATGGTGTTTGGTTAACCACACGGCCATGGTGGTATGAGCGACGATATCTTCAGGCTTTATTGCGATAGCTCGCTGCACTGCCTCAGCCGCTAGTTCTTCGTTCTTTGCATACTGGTGCGCTTCCGCTAGTCGATATAACAGTTCTGGTAATTCTCCAAACTCAATCGGGAATCGCTCTTCGATTAACCCAGCATATTCCCAGCTTTCTTCGCTGGCAAACCAATCAATCGCTTCGATAAGTTGCTCACGGGAACCGTCCAATAAATTAACGCTGCGGCGAGCAACATGGGCAGCGGCTTCCTTGTCACCTAGACCTCTCAATAATTGGAATTGCCATCTCAATAAATTTCGCAGCAGCGTGCGACTAGATTGGTTCGGAAACGTAGCTAACAACACTTCCTCGGCACGAGTGATTTTATCCCAAGCGGCAACGGATTCCTGAGGAGATTTTAGTGACAACGCGTATGTTTGCACCCAGCGTGCTCCCACTCGACTACTCTCATTATGCAAGCCTTCTAATTCTGCAACTAGCTCTGTGGTACGGGCACCATCTGCAGGAACAACTTGGTTCATGATTAACAGCGCGGCAAACCGCGACAGACGATTCGATGATTCATAGCGAACCATACGACTCAGCGCTGCTATCCCTAGGTAATCATCTAGAGCAGCTAAACGCTGCATGTGACTCTTGCGATCTTCGCTGTTTTTGTCTGCGTATCCACTCAAGATAGCACGCACTTCGGGGCCATCGGTACGCACCGTCCACGGAATGCGAATACTACCAATCAGAAACATCGCGCGTTTGGATACCTCAATGTCATCATGATGTTGAGCAACATGTAATTGATCAAACGCAAATAACCCTTGTTCCAGCAATTTGCCTTGAGCAACTTCTCGAGTCGTGAAATCATCATTGCCTAATTGTTCGATCAATACCGCAATGCGAGCTTGTCGCGATGTTGTGGAACTGTCTTGAGCCGCGCGAACCGTTTGTGAGCACAACAGGGATATCAATGCAAAACAGATAATACAAATCAAACACAAAGCAAATCTGTGGCGGTGACCGCTGGCTCGATTTGCGAGAGTGGATTTTATAACTGGCATAACACGCTCTTAAACTGGCTTTAATTCAGCGAACAATAGACTGGGTAAACGCGTACAATTCCAACTTCGCAGCAAATCTACTGTTCCATCTCTTCAATATACTTACGTAATCGCTCAACTTCGTCAGTGACATCTTTTAACTTTAACATGTTCTCCACACGCTTTAACAGCTCAACTTGATTGACGGGCTTCGACAAGAAATCATCCGTTCCCGCCTTAACTGCACGTTCAATATCACCCCGTTCATTCAACGCTGTCACCATCAGAACCATAATCGTAGCCGTGGCCGGAGCGGCTTTGATCTGTTCACAAACTTCAAATCCATTGAATTTGGGCATCATTACATCTAGTAATATCAAATCGGGATTAAACGAAGTAACCTTATCAAGCGTATCCTGTCCATCGATGGCAAAATCGATCTCGCAATCCAATTCCGACAAATAAGCGTCGAGCAATTCGCAATTCGCTTGGTTGTCGTCGGCAATTAAAATTCTATTCTTATCTGACATCGCTAACTTGTTTACCCTATTTAGAATTAACTTGTGAGTTCTGACTATTCGATAAAGAACTTCACACCCGCCACATGCATTATAGGCATGTGGCCGATTGTCCTACATGTCGTTCTACATATATCGTACAACAAATTGTTAGGAAACCAAAAACGCTCTGCGGTATTATGCGGAGATTACTTTGTCTTCAGGCACCGGAAACTGTCCGCATAATTCGCGAATCTGTTGATGAATTGAGGCATGCAGCGTGGTGTCTTCGGGAGCTTGCAAGCCACTTATCATCCATTTGGCAATGGAGTTCATTTCAGTGGTGCCCATTTTTCGAGTTGTTAACGCTGGCGTACCAATACGAATCCCAGATGGGTCATTTGGTTTTCGTTCGTCAAAGGGAATCATATTCTTGTTGACCGTAATTCCACATTGATCCAGTACGGCTTCGGCAAGTTTACCACCCATGCCTAACGACTGAGCTACATCAAGCAACATCAAGTGATTATCTGTTCCGCCACTGACCAATTTCATACCGCCAGCTTGTAATGCAGCCGCGAGGGTTTTCGCATTGTCGACTGTCTGTTGGCCATATTCTTTGAATTCATCCGTTAACGCCTCGCCAAAACAAATCGCTTTACCAGCAATGATGTGCATCAACGGCCCGCCCTGTAAGCCAGGGAAAATACTACGATTGATCGCCTTGGTGTGTTCATCTTTACACATCACCATCCCGCCTCGAGGGCCTCGTAAAGTCTTGTGTGTTGTCGTCGTCACAAAGTCTGCACACGCGACTGGGTTATGATGGACACCGGCTGCGACAAGTCCCGCGTAATGGGCCATATCCACAAACAACAATGCTCCAACATCTTCCGCAATCTGTGCAAATTCATCATGAGGCATTGCTCGCGGATAAGCACTGGCACCAGCCACGATCAATTTTGGTTTGTGCTCCTTAGCTAACTTCGCCACTTGATCCATATCTATACGGTGCATCTCTGCGTCGACTCCATAACTCACAAAGTCGTAGAGAATGCCGGAAATATTGAGATGCATGCCGTGCGTCAAGTGACCACCGTGAGCGAGATCCAAGCCCATCACACAATCGCCATACTCTAAACACGATAAATAAACGGCCGTATTGGCTTGGGAGCCCGAGTGTGCTTGAACATTAACGGAATCGCTGCCGAACAATTCTTTGGCTCGGTCAATCGCTATTGATTCCGTGGTATCAACATGCTGACAACCTCCATAATATCGGCGGCCTGGATATCCTTCTGCGTATTTATTGGTCAAAACACTACCACACGCTTCCATCACAGCGCGACTCGTATAATTCTCGCTAGCAATCATCTCCAATCCAAATCGTTGACGATTGCGTTCTTGTTCGATGCTCTCAAAAACGGCGGGGTCTTGCGTTTGCATTACGCTCATTCGTTTGTTCACTTCCTTCTTATCTGTAATTAAATGCAGTTCCAAATACGTTAACTAAAAATTGTGGAAGCCCAACACTAGTTCGTCAATCAGACATCGCTAGGATTGGTGCCTATTCTGTGACTTGCTGTAATGTTACCTGCAAGGCACCTTCATTCGCTGCTAGTTCAGCCGGGGAATCGTTCACTCGAAAATAAAGCACTCCATTGGACGGAATCATAAAATCTCCACCCTCACCTACAGCACCATAATTAGCTAAACCAGTTTCGCCTAGTTGTTGTGGTTCATCGAGTGCAATCAACAATTTCCCCAACGGCTGCCCCCGATGATAGCGTATCGTAATCCCTCCCGCTTCACTTTCCCATGGCACTCCCTGCGGCTGCTCGGTAGAATCTTCACGGTGAATAACAAATCGCCCAGTAGCCGCAATTGCCAATTTCATTCCTGCGGTCACTCGCAAACCCGTAGACTGCCAACCACGATCGGCACGAACCGTGATCACTGCGGCCGCTAATTCAAGTGGCCTAACTTCGACAACATCAATGGATTCTCGCGCAATATCAAAACCATATTCCATATTCATCACAAATACTTGCCATTCCTGACGAACCTGAAACCATTGGTCACCATAGGCTTTTACCAAGTCCAGTGAAAACTCAGGTGAACTGTCTCCAATATTTTTCCGATGTTCCCGAAACGTCTTTTGAAAAGCGGGATGCGTATCTAAAAAGCTACAGGCCGCCCAACTCCAAGCGTAGGCATCTACTCGTAACTGAGCATCACTTCCAAAATTCATGATCTCTTGGATCATCAGCCCTTTTTGCTCAACAACTTGGTCTTTAATGATTTTGATTCTGCCCCAAAAAGGAACGTCTTCTTTCGTTTTTGGCATCTGTCGCAGTTGAAGTTGCGTACCATCCCAAGCATGCGTGGCCAAGAATTCAGCCATGCCCTCCATGTACCAAGGTGGCCCCGCGCTGGAAAAGTTTTCGAACATGAACGCATGCGTAGCCTCATGCAACAGTAAGTGACGACGATAGTAGGCACTCGGCTGCTCATTGATAAACAATCTGTTGCCAAACGCATATCCATGCTCAAAGCTAGGCAACGATGCCGGTATCAAGCCAGCTGCATCAAATTTCTTGCGATCTTGTATTAAACAAACCGTGACTTTCCAAGAAGCCATTTTCTCGGCCGCAATGTTGAAATACTCACACCATTGCGGAATCGCCAATTCAACGATTTTAGGCAAGCCCTGAATGTCCGCGCTTACGGGCATATCGGTATAAAGCGTTAGATGTTTGCCTTGTACCGTTCGAATGCCCTGCGCGAGAATCTTCTCAGGGTCCAGCGGATTTTTGCGAGCGGCGGCGGCAGGCCCGTCGATCTGTATTGGCAACGGCTGCATAGCCGGTTTGGTTTGTTTCTCAGGACTTACGACAACTGCGGCTGGCGGGGCTGGTGGTTGTGGTTGCTCACCCTTAGTTGCCGCTGTGCCATTTTGTTTCGCCACCGGATTGTCGGGTTGTGCGGCTTCACGCGACGAGCAACTCACCAATAGTAAGCAACAACAGGCCCAAGAGCCCATGATGAATCTAGTCTGGGAACCGCTCCGCATCATTACAGCCTCCGGCGATGTTTCGCGGGCCCTCGACCACGCATCGCCGCAACCGCAGCAACCCGTTCTTTTTTATACTCAACCGGTGTTTCAACTTTTAATTCAAAGCCTTCCATCGCGTCCTGTTCCAACAAGCGATTGACCCTCACCTCAATCTTCGTCAATAGCTCGCCTTCATCATCCGAGACGAAAGTATAGGCCACACCTTCACGGCCCATCCGGCCAGTTCGACCAATACGATGTACATAGTCATCACAATCTTCGGGTGTGTCAAAATTAATGATGTGGGAAATACTCGTTACATCAATACCCCGTCCGACAACGTCTGTTGCCACGAGTACTTTCAACGTTTCATCACGAAATTTTTTCATCACACGGTCACGCACCGATTGGTTCATGTCACCATGAATGCAGCCCACGTTGTCAAAAGTCTCGGCTAATTGTTGAGCAATACGATCGGTCCCTCGTTTTGTGCGACAAAAAACAATGGCTTGATGAGGTTGTTCACGTTGTATCAAACGCTTCAGCAAAGCGAATTTTCGCTTGCGGTCCACCGTAAAATAAAATTGATCGATTGTATCGGCCGCAACGTTCGTGGACGAAAAATCTAACATGATCGGCTTATGCATATATTGCGTTGACAAGCGTTGAATCGAAGGCGGAACCGTCGCACTCAGTAATAATGTCTGTCGGTCTTTGCGGGTGATGGCACGCAGTATCTTTTCAATATCCGGACGGAATCCAATATCAAGCATGCGGTCTGCTTCATCAAGAACGACGCACCATGCTTCATGTAGATTCAACGTACCTCGGTTAATATGATCGATCACTCGACCAGGTGTTCCCACCACAACCTGTACGCCGTTCTTTAACACTTCGATTTGCTTCTTGATCGGATGGCCACCATAAATAGCGGTTGTTTTGATATCCATATAGTAAGCAAGTTTTTCAAATTCTTCACGAACCTGTCCAGCTAACTCTCTTGTCGGTACCAATATAAGAGCTTGCACACCCGGTATCTCTTGCGGCGCAGCCAGTTGCTCGAGAATGGGAATGGCAAAGGAAGCGGTTTTGCCAGTACCCGTTTGGGCTTGCCCCATTACATCATGTCCATCCAACGCTGGAGGAATAACACCCGCTTGAACCGGAGATGGCTCTTCATAACCAGCTCGCTCTAGCGAACGACGCATGTCGCTACTAAGGTCCATATCAGCAAAACCAATTTGCTGCTCACCTTCGCTACTTGGGTTACTTTCGTTGCCTTCGTTGCCATCACTTGCTGTTTCGTTTGTCTGGTCCGCTGGCGAACCACCATCAATATCCATTCTAAACCTGATTCCTGTTACTGTTTTTGTTTCTTTAACTACCCATAAACTAACCGTTTAAGCCACTTCTGTTAACGGCAAACCCTACGAGTCGTTACGAACAAGCGCATAAATTTCGTTTTGAATCGACTCAACCCCGTTACCCACGGCAACAAGCACGCCTTTGCGATTGATTAAGAAAGCTCGCGGGATAGTATTTACATCAAACTTCTGACTTAAACGTCCCGCATCGATACCGAAAATATTAGCCCACGGTTGGCTCTGTTCGGCCAAAAAACCCTCTAAACGATCAGGCTCATCACTGCTGACACCAATAACCACAAAATCATCATGTTGCAGGTCCGTATAAATACGCTGCAAATGCGGCATCTCTTCAAGACAATAAGGACAAAAGGTCGCCCAAAAATTGATGAGCACAACTTTTCCGCGATGCGATTCAAGGTCAAAAACCTTAATCTCAGAATCCGCGCTCAAGCTAACACCTCGAAATGTAATTCGCTGCCCCATGAACTTCGACGATACTGGCTCAGGGGCTGTCACTAATACCATGACCAGCAACACAATCATCAACCCAGCCAAATAGTACAGCGTCCGACGAATTCCGAATTCGTTCGACGGAGGCAGTGGAGGTGTCGAAGATGCGGGTGATAGATCAGATGTCATCGCTATTACTTTCTGAAGCGGTTTCCGGCTCGGGATCTAATTCCGGATTAAATGTCGCTATTAACCTTCGCCCTTTGTAAATATTGTACGCATCTTGGGCTGTTAAGGGTCGCTGAGAGTTTTGTTGAGCAAACCAAACATCATCTGCGGCATCAACAACTACGATTCCGGAAACCCCGTCGCGAGTGGCTTCGGCCGACAACACGCGATCTCCAAAGAAAAAACCCAACTGAATCAGCTTTATCTGCTCATATCCTCGGTCGTGCGCACGCCGTTGTAAGCGTACGATATCGATTTCCGCTTGGCTGTCTAAGTCGTTCGCATTCATCTCAAATATTTCATCATGCGTGATTCCTTCTGCCGCAAACAATGCATAAATATCTTCGGGGCTACGATGCGTTAGATCCGCTGTAACGCTTTGAACCTCCGGAGCGGCGATTGCAATATTCATCAACGGTTCATCGCCTATCAGATATTCATAACGAAACAAAAAACAAGTTTGGGGCTCATCAAATCCTGGCCAAAACATCTTCACTTCGTCGTATAACTCTAATCGAACGGGCGGTAAGCCCATGATGTGAGGTTGTGCAAGATATAGTGCAAGTTCGCCCTCCGCTCGAGCAGTCGGCGTTGTATATTGCGGATCGACCTCATCGATAACAGCCAATTCTTCGGCATATTTCAAAACTCGAATACGTATCGCCGGTTCCTCCGCCAAGGTTACTAGACGCTGCCGCCCCGCATCCTGTTCAAGTTTTATCAGTGCCGCTGCCGCTTCCACTTGGATCCGCCGATGGCCGAGATTCATCGCTTGAAATACTACAGATGATAATTCCGGGTCACCCACTAAGGCCAACGCGTCGCACAGTGAAACTGCCAATGAAACACCTTGGTTGACCTGTTCGGCAATTTCAGGGGCTGTCAAATCGGCATGCTGTTTCATGATGGAGCCATCCTCAATCATGCTTAATTGTTCGACAACACCGGTTAATAAATGGACCAACTGAGTACTAATTGGAGTGGCAGCGTGAGGCGTTAATTTGGAATTTCGGCACAAGTAATTTGCGAGATCAAGCACCGCGGCGGCAGCAATGGGGTGTCGTAGCGCTTGAAATAATGCGGGGAACAACAAATCCCAATTCGTGTCACGTTGCAAATAGGGACTCAACGCAATCGCAAACCCCGCAACCTCTAGCGGTGGATCATTAATCAACAACGAAACAACCGCTTCGGTGCTGGCATCATCGGAACGCGTTGCCAACAACAGTAGTATCTGGTGACGAATGCGACTCTCGGTGCCCAAAAAGCTATAAAGCTCTATCAAGTCCTGACGCGCTGGCGATTCCGTGAGCTCCGGTGACGAATCAGCGTCTGTAAGTAAAGACGACCGCCGTTGTAAATCAATAAACTGTTCGAGCAGCTTACCCCACGCAGTTTGAGAACCTTCGTCTAGGGGCACCTTGAGTTGCAATAATTCCTGAAATAACAAACTCATCTCAGCCGCATCACAATAAGAAAACCACGTATCCACGGCCACAGGCCAATTCTGCGCGGCGGGTGATTGTTGGGCTGCTTGCTTAAGTATCGTTATTAATGCTTGAACTTCGTTGCTCACAGGTACTCTCAGTTACGCGAGTTATGCTCTTTAATAGTCCATTTAATAACACAGCCGTTGACTACTCGCAATGAGCAGCAACGGCTGTGTTCATTTACTATGTCATTAGTCACAGGCTGGCTTATTTTGCCAAGTGTTGTTCAATCAATTTCACGATCTCAGCGGAATCTGGTTTCACTTTTCCATCGAACCGAGCAATCACGGTACCGGAACGATCGATTAAGAATTTCTCAAAATTCCATGAAATCTTACCCTCTTGTTTGGGAAGAGTACCTTGAGACGTTAAGTGCTTGTAGAACCCGTGGGCTTTGTCGCCATTTACATCGATTTTCGAAAATAAATCGAAAGCGACGGAGTATTTAGCCGTACAGAATTCTTTGATTTCAGCATCTGTGCCAGGTTCTTGAAAATTAAACTGATTACAAGGGAATCCTAGAACCGAAAGGCCTTTGGCATTGTATTTCGCATGAAGTGCCTGCAACTGCAGGTATTGAGGAGTACGGCCTCAGCGACTTGCCAAATTGACAACTAACAACACCCGCCCTTGATATTTTGAAAGCTTCACATCTTTGCCATCAATGTCTTTGGCTGTGTGATTTAGTGCAGCGGGCACTTTTTCTGCTCCTTGAACTTCTTGGTCGCTATGGCAAGCGAAACATATCGTTACCGCCAGCGCCGTTAAAACCGATTTACTATATTTATTTAACATTTAAAAATTCCTTTCTTAATAAGTGATTGGATGCTCATCCAACTCCTTTTATTGTATCCTGTAAAGATTGCCACTGATATAGCCTAACATCCTAGACATTATTTTAGAGGGATAACCAAGCATGCTATTTAGATTTTTGGCGATGCTATTCTTGATGCTATCGCAATCGATTTTTGTCTATGCCCAAGACAATATCATTAAGATCGATGCTGGTTTATATGACCGAGTCGGCGTACCGGTTCAGTCACCGATTCCGGACAGCATTCCCAATCGCCACCCGTTCATTCTCATTTCCAACGACACTAATGAGCGAGTACCTACTCAATCCGATTACAGCGGCGACAAACCCGTCGTCCGCTGGATGCTAGAACAACCGCTGTATTCAGGCCAATCTCGCACATACCGCTTAGTCCTTGTTGATGGATTTCCGAAGCGGATTCCGCGGGTCCGAGCCACCAATACCAACGACGCCATCAAAATCACCGTGGGAGAATTGCCGGTGCTGGAATACAACATGGCGATTCGCCGCAGTCCTGACGAAACCAAACCATACTACGCTCGCTCTGGATTTATCCACCCCATCTTCGACCCACAGGGCAATGTTTTAACGGATGACTTTCCACCAGATCACATGCATCAACACGGTGTCATGTTCCCCTACACCAAGACCACTTTTCGTGGCCAAGCTGTGGATTTTTGGAACCAAGCCGCCAAACAAGGTAACGTGACTCATGCAAATTTAGTAGGAACTGTTACCGGACCTGTGTTCGGGGGTTTTGTTGCTGAACTACATCACGTCGCCTTTACTGGCCCAAATAAAACCGACACCGTGCTCACAGAACAATGGAAGATTGTTGTCTACCAACAAGACGAATTGTTTTTGATTGATTTCACTTCGACGCAGAAATGCGCAACCGATGATCCTTTGATATTGCAAGAATATCATTACGGAGGCTGGGCAATCCGCGGCCGTCGCAACTGGGGGGAAACGACCGCAGGTGCTGGGTTTCTAACGAGCGAAGGCAAAAATCGCGACGCTGGAAATCACACTCGACCCACATGGGTTAATATTCACGGTCCCGTCTCGGATGACAAGCACGCAGGAATTACCGTACTCAATCACCCAGATAACTATCGTTTCCCACAGCCAGTCCGTTTACATCCAACCAAGCCTTATTTTTGTTGGGCACCGATGGTATTAGGTGACTACAAGATCGAACCTAGCAAACCTCTTGTCACCAGGTATCGAATGGTGGTACATCATGGCAAAGTCAACGCCGCAAAGATGACGGAACTGTACAACGACTTTGCCCACCCCGCTATCGGCAGCACTGAAAAATAAGGTGGCTGTCAATTCGTGGTTAGAATTTCGCGAATAATTCTAGCTTCTTCAACACCAGTCAAGCGATCTTTGAGGCCATTGCGCTCGAAATAAAGATGTTCATATTCCAAACCTAGTTGGTTTAATATCGTAGCGTGCCAATCGGCAACCGTGATCCGATTTTCGACGGCGGCAAATCCCAGATCGTCCGTCGCGCCAACAGATGCACCACCTTGCACTCCACCGCCGGCCATCCAGGTGATCATAGCGTTCTTATTATGATCTCGCCCGGCATTCACAACATTTTTGTCACCTGGCAATTGAGCAATCGGTAAGCGACCAAATTCGCCTCCCCAGACCACTAACGTTGAATCCAACAAGCCCCGCTGTTTCAAGTCTTTAAGCAACCCCGCAATCGGTAAATCGGTCCGCTCACATGCTGCGCGACAGCCCTTCTCAAGGCCTGTATGATTGTCCCAAATCTGGAAATTAATAAACAGTTGAACAAATCGCACTCCTCGTTCCACCAGTCGCCGCGCATACAAACACCGCCGACCATAGGAATCCGTCGGTTCCTCCCCGATTCCATACATCGCTAAAGTGGCCTTAGTCTCTTGGGTAATATCCAATACATCTGTCGCCGCTAGTTGCATTCTTGCGGCTAATTCGTAACTCGCAATCCGCGCATCAAGTTGCAATTGCCCCGGACGATTCTCCAAGTGAATACGATCTAATCCCGCAATTAAATCTCGCTCCAACTCCGTTACCTGGTCCGACTCCTCAAACGCTCGCTCAAGATTCAACACGGGCGATCCGGTGCTGCGAAAACGAGTGCCCTGAAAGGTCGGTGGCAAATACCCAGCCTGCCAATTCTGTGTTTGGTTTACCGGCAAACCCAGCGGATCATCCAACACAACGTATGCCGGCAAATTTTGATTTTCCGTGCCAAGTCCGTACGACACCCATGACCCCATAGCGGGCAATCCGGGCATTTCTTGACCACCATGGATTTTAAACAGCGCCGGTTCATGGGTTAGGTTAGTCGTATACATCGACTTGATAACCGCTAAATCATCCGCACAGCTCGATAAATGCGGAAGCACATCGGAGATCCAATGCCCCGCTTCACCGTGTTGAGCAAATCGATAAGGGGCCTTCATCAAAGCACCCGCCGCAGCTGGGCTTTCCACTTCGCTAGCTAGTTCATCAAAATACGATTCGCCGTGACGTTTATCTAGCTCGGGCTTCGGATCAAACAGATCCATTTGGCTCGGCCCACCGTTCATAAACAGATGAATCACCGATTGAGCGGGAGCATCCCGCTGCGCCGCGCGTTGCTGCTGACCAAGGGGGCCGCGATGTTTGGCCTTGTTTTGAGGCTGCCCGTAAAGATCCGTAGAAAATATGCTCGTCAGCGCAGCGGCCTTGAGACCAGCAGCGGTGCGCTGCATCCAGCTTCGGCGTGTTATTGGCTGCTTGATCATCGATTTATTATTCTCATAAAATCCATCGTTCTTAATCAACATATAAAAAGGCTGCCGAATTAATCAATGCATGACAAAGATTGACCAGTGCTTTATCCGCAGCGTCAGCCACTTGTTCACTTTGCCATTGTTTTGTCAACTTTTCCAAGAACAAACTTGCCACTTGCATTTCTGAATCCGAGGGCTCACGTCCCGTCGCACATAAATATGCATAGGTAATTCGCTGGGCACTATCATTTCCCGCGTTTGCTTTTACTCGCTCGGCGAACAACTCCGTCCAGTGATGTATCTGCTTGTCGTTCATCAGGTGTAGAGCCTGAGGTGCTACTGTCGATTCCGTTCTTTCAATGCAATTAGGACTCATCCGTGGTCGATCAAAATTAACGAGCAATGTTGGCATCGTTGTCCGTCGATGCAACACGTAGATACTGCGCCGCCACCCACCCTGAGTGTCGTTGGAGACAACTAGCCCGTCCGCTCTGGGTGTCACGCCATCCGCTGGCCCAAAGGGTTGCAGCGAAAGCACGTTCGCTATTGCCAACAAACTATCCCGTAGCATTTCAGCATCTAATCGTCTCATCGGCATCCGTGCTAACCATGTATTCGCGGGATCCTGCACGAGGTGCTGGTCGTTTATGCCCGACGATTGTTGATATGTTCGACTGGTTGCTATCAGGTAATGAATGCGTTTGACACTCCAACCGTTTTCCATAAACTCGGCGGAAAGCCAATCTAACAGTTGAGGATGTGAAGGCCGAGCGCCGGCGAGTCCAAAGTTTTCTAGAGTTGATACTAGACCTTTTGCAAAATGATGCTTCCAGATGCGATTCACCATGACCCGTGCCGTCAATGGGTGCTCTCGTTGAACCGTCCACCGCGCCAGGGCGAGCCGGCGACCCGTACTGACAATCCGATTACCGTCGTCGCCGCCGGGCCTTGCCGCGGTGAGCGGATTAACAACAAATTCCGTTTTTCCATCAGTCAACACAGAGGGTACTCCCGCGTCTACTCGCCTCGCCGGAGTGAGATAATTGCCGCGGGTTAATATATAAGTCGCGGAGGGGTCACCATCATCCCATAAGGCCCGTATTTTCGTCGGCGTCTGTAATTTTTCTTTCAACGCCAAGATAGCTTTAGTTTGGTTCGTTCGATATTCAGCAAACGCCTTGTCCTGTAGTTCAGCATCCTCGATCGTTACAGTTAAATATTCTTCGAATCGCTCAGCCAGATAGGTTTGAATCTTGTTTCTCTGCTCTTTTGCTATGCCAAGCATATTTTCCACGTCCATTCGAATACTCTGGGGAACTTCCGACAGCCTCGCGGCAACAATTTTGGAAATCTCCATTTCTTCACGGCTTGTTAACGCACGTTGCAATACATCTATTTCCCCTTGCCACGTTTCATTATTTGCCTCCAACGCTAGGCGATCGCTGGTCTTCATCAACGGCAAATACCTCGCCGGCTTATGGCGACCGGTACCCCGTTCCAAAGGTGCATACCAATGGTTTTCATCGAGTGCCCCTTTGAATACATCGAGCAATCGATAAAAATCTTGTTGAGGAATAGGATCAAATTTATGCGAATGGCAGCGAGCACACTTAATCGTTAACCCGAGAATAGCTGAACTATAGACCTCTATAACACTATTGATATACCGCTGGCGGTCGGGGACAAATCCCGTAATATTAGAGAACGTCCCGTCGGAACTTTGTCGCAAAAATCCGGTAGCGACGAGATTATCAAACACTTCAGCCGTAATCTGATCGGCATCCGAATAATCTCCCAATTCGTCACCTGCTAATTGCTGGGTGATGAAATCCGAATAGGGTTTATCTTGGTTGAAGCTTTTGATGACATAATCGCGATAGAGGTAATTCCAAGGACGTGGAGGATCCGATTCTTGGATGCCTTCGCTGTCCGCATAGCCTGCCAAGTCAAGCCATAATCCGCCCCACCGCTCCCCGTAGGCCGGTGAAGCTAAGACTTCATCAACCAATCGCTCATAGGCGATTGGGCTGGCATCATTGACGAATTCAAGGATTTGTGGCGGGGAGGGAGGAACACCAAGCAAATCTAGGTAGAGACGACGGATGAGTGTCGAGCGGGACGCTCGCTGGGAAAAATCAAGATTGTGCTTCTTTAATTGTTGATGAATATACGCATCAATTGGATTGTGTAGAGTTACATTATTTGTAGTTACAGGATCCGTTGCCGCTACAACCGCTACGGGAACAGCAGGACGCTTAACTTCACCAAACGACCAAAACTGCCGATCCTCATTTGTGACTAAACCATCGTCTGCAGAATTTTCCGGATCAGCTTTATCTCGATCTACCATCGCTCCTTGTGCAATCCATTGTTCAAGACGTGAAATTTCACTAGCGGTAATCACCTGAATACTAACTTCCACAATCCGGCGTTTGGGGGGCATTTCACCCGCATGAATTTTCTTGAGTAAGAGGCTGTCAGCCGGTTTTCCTGGAACTAATGCGGGCCCCGAGTTGCCTCCTGTTAACATTGATTCAAGAGACCGTAAGTCCAAGCCGCCCTCTTGTAGTCGTTTGCCGTGGCAGACAGTGCAGCGCAACTCTAAGATTGGTAACACCTGAGCATCACTAACGCGCTGGGGTTGTATCCGTCGTGTAACCTCATCCGACTTTAACCATTTCCAAAATGTTTGTTTTTCCGCGTCAGTCAGTTGCGGAGAATCTTCCGGTGGCATGGCTTCGCTATCCACCATTTTCCACAGCAATGAATTGGCTGCATCTTTATCAATTGCCAGGCCCGACTCACCGCCGGCAAGTACACCCGCTAGGGATGTTAGATTCAAACCAGCTTTGGGGTTCTTGGCATTATGGCAACTGCCGCATTTTGTCCGCAAAATCTGTAATGCCGCTGCGGATTCATCAGCGACTGCAGTGCTGCGACAAGGATGACCGAATAAGAGCACAGCGACCATAATGATCGCTGCGGCTTTCGAGTTTTGGTCAAGTGTGTTCATTGTTGGATATACATAAATTCTACGTCATTAACAAATACTACGCACAGGTTCGAGCAGCGGGTTCTTGGAAACATCTCGACTGGTCATTATTAATTACCCTTGTCGCTGCTGCATCAATTCACTGTACCGCTGTAGCGTTTGGCGTTGTCTCGCTGAAAGACTTGATTCACCACGCTGGTGCACTTGTTCTAATATCTTCTCGCCTCGAGCAATTAACTGCTCATCGGCGCTAAGCTCATCAGTGACTGGCTTATGTATTTTGAGTTTCGTTTTAGGTTTGCGATTAGTCCTGCCCTGACCGCTAAACTTCCATCCCATTTTAAAGTACAACGCGGCAAAAGCAGCGCCGCCTAGATGAGCCTGCCACGCGATTCCAGTGGCGTTGCCTGTAGAAGATCGTACTGCCAAAAAGATGTCGTAGCCAACATACATGAGGCCCGCGATCCAAGCATCTACTGGGATAATCATCATCATCAACAACTTCGTTTTTGGATATAAAAAACAATACAGAATGACAACCGCTACCACGCCACCCGAAGCACCTACCGCTCGGACAACAGGGATTCCCTCAGGCAATTCCAAAAAATAATAACTTACCGCAAAGATCAAACTGCTCACAATAATCGCCAACAGATAGAACCTGAGAAACTCTTTAGCACCATACCTCTGTTCCACAAACCGGCCAAACATCCACAAGCCAAACATGTTAAACGCAATGTGCATAACACCAGAGTTGGTGTCAGGTCCCCAAGCAGCTGCATGCATAAAGCCGGCCGTGATTAACCGCCATATTTCCCACGGATATGTGAAAAAATCCGATCCGATAGATAATGCACCATAGATTTTATTGTTAAGCTGTGGATCACTATTGCCCGCTAGCCAGCACAAAATATAAACAACAACATTGGCAACGACTAATTTGTTCGTCATGGACATGGCACTCGCAGCGCGCATCATGCTCGGCGCTGATGAATCCGTGTCACTGCGATAGTACTCTCGGTCGTAGATGCCCATAACACAATTTTACTACAGCTAGTAGAAAATATAGAGGCGCTAAGGCATTTTATTCAGGAGATTATTCCTCTGAATTAACGCCCGTGGCAGCAGCCGTCTTGGCATCGATTTCCGCTTCGAGGGCGGCTTGATCTTTGGCGATCTTTTCAGCATAGCCCAGATTGCGTTGGAAAATAGCTGCTAACTCTGTCGTCAACTTACCAACTTCCACAGATAACAGACCGGCATACTCACCTGCTTCTACTTCATCTCGACGATACAGCTCTAAATCCAATTCCAATCGCTTTTTTTCTTGCTTGCGAAACAAGATTTGATCGGATGCTTTGTTACGTGAATCCGTAATTTGTGTGATATCGTGCAAGGCACTATCGTTGGTGAAAGTGAGCGAAGCAAGCCGCGATGTATGACCATGAAATATATCGGTGAAGTTATGTACTGGACGCACATAGTATTCAATAAGCTTCTCGGCAACATTGTCAACGGTCAGCAAGACCGATACTGGAACTATAGGTCCGTCTTCTTGGTCAATTTTTTCCGCAGTCGCAATAAAAATAATGTCATCTTTTTTGAACGTAATCAAATCGGATTTAGTGCCTAGAATCCGGCTTGTAAACGCTTCAACATCCCCCGTCTTCTTGTGGTAGGTCACAACGCTTGGCGAGAAATGATATAACATTGGCACGACCGCTTCACCGTGTCGAAAATCGCCGCCTTCAAGATTCGCTTGGATGTCGTCGCCGTTCACCTTTTGGGTCAATTCCCAATCTTCTGTAAAGCGAATCTTAAACCATATGTTACGTGGATCTGCTTCTCGGCCCGCCAACGGTGATCCGTCCGCTTTAAATCGATCTCGCATTTCCGATAAGTCATACCGCTGTAATTGCTGCCTTAAAGGATTACTGACTGTATCAAAAACATAGTCGATGTGAGCAGGGTCCATCGTTCCGAACATCGGATCTGTGTTGTCTTCAAAACTCAAGGCTTGCTGTTTGTATTTGTTTTTTGGTTTCACAGCAAAGGGCGCATGTGCATCCGTTGGCATCTTCTGGTACATCGAGACTGGGACGCCAGCCACCATGACTTGAGGGTTGTAGATGAATGGTGCAAACACATTTTTAAGTGTAATCACCGCGCCGTTGACCGCTTCGACATTGTATTCGCCAAAATAGACCGCCGGTACGCTTGGGGAGGCTTGGCCAGCCACATCTGGCATAATAGCTTCGCGGAAAATCAAAAATCGATTGCCCACTTCAACACCATGTTGCGCGTCTGCCAATGTAATCTCTGCTAGGCTGTCGACAATATTGGGGGTAAGTTGCATATTGGTCAAAGTGACGTTACGCCAAACTCGACCTCGGCCCATCAACGTTCGCTGATATTCATGTCGTATGCCGTTTAATGATTCCGCAATACTCGTTTCACTGACTAAAGAACCATCTGGTTTTGTACCGTGAAGTAATATCTGCAGATTTTCTTCCGCTGTAGCTCGAGCGGCAATGTTTGTTTCATATTGGCTTGTCCACTCGTGCCGAACTTCCAACACGATACCAGCAAACGCAAATAATACTACGTTTGCACCCAATAGCAAAAACATCATGAAGATGTGAAACCAACGCCACTGCTTAATGGATAAAAAAAGCATGACAGTAAAGATCAAGCCGTAAACGACTATGACGATTTCTATTGTGCCCATTGATATTCTTCTCTCTACTGTGAAACAAAACCTTCTAGAACCAAATTGGGGCTCTAGTTAATAGAATCACAAAAACGTGCTTCTATTATATACACTCCCCTAAATAAAATTAGTCACCTAGTCTTCTATCGAGTTTTTAAGTACTCCAAAAATACCTCAACAGCCGAATTTAGCAATGTTTCTACTAGTTTCATGCGTTTTCCACAGCTCAATTATAGCCCTAGAGCAACACGAGACAAACCTATTTCTTAAGCTCAAAACTAGAAAACAGACCTTGCTAAGCAAGCTATTTACTGGCTTCTCGTCTAAGTTCCCACGCCAGTTAGCCCGATCTGGGCCGTAAAACACCAAAATCTACATATTACGGCATATTTCCTTAAGCATTTGCCGATTCTGAACGATTCGACTTCTATTGCGACCAATTTCGGTACGGCTCGGTATAGATTTCGAATCCGGAATATCGCCCCTATACACCCCCAAACCGCCTTACCAAGGCGCCTGCCACATTATTACGACTGGTACTCAAAAATGAAACAAGTCGATTTTTACTCCACATGCCTTCGATTTGCCTGGAAGACCGTTGCCATCACTGGCTTGGCGATGCTCCTTTTTCAAATGGGTTGTAGCCGCACCTTCTATCGTAAGCAAGCAGATCATGAAGCGCTGCATATCCTCAACGAAAAAGGAAACGACCCGCGTTGGAACATGGAAAGCTTCTCGATTGAAATCGACAACCAGAGTCGCATGTTTAGTGTTGATGATCCTGATCATCCAGCCATGCCGCCGGATGATAAAGCTGCAAGTGTCTTCATGAAATCGGTAGACGGAATGGAGGGCTACGAAGGCTGGGAAAAAGACGGCATGCTTGAACACTTCGAGAATCCGGAATGGCGCGAACATTTACCACTCGCGGAAGACGGCAAGTTACACCTTAACGGCCAAGACGCGGTTAGGCTTGCATTGCTGCATTCATCTGCTTACCAACAACAACTCGAAACGATGTACATGTCAGCATTAGACGTGAGTGCCGAACGATTCGAATTTGACACTCAATTCTACGGTGGGTACGGTGGCAATTACCGCTCTCGCGGCGCTGCCGTTGCTGGGTCTCCTCGCAGTGACCTCACACTAGCATCTCGCAGCATCCAAATGCGGCAAAAATATGCCCAGGGTACAAGTCTCGTTGCTAATTTTGCCAACAGCCTCATGTGGCAATTCAGTGGCCCTGATACCCACAGTACTACATCACTCATCGATATTAATATTGTACAACCTCTACTTCGCCAAGGTGGCAAAGACAAGGTTCTCGAACGTTTGACTCGTACTGAACGTCAGATGCTGTACAAGATTCGAGACTTCCAACGATACCGTAAAGGATTCTATCTAGACATCCTTACCGGCAACTCGGGCGTCCAAAGCGCCAGCCGTATTGGTGGTCTGTTTGGCGGTTCTGGTCTGTCCGGCTTTACCGGAGTTGGCTCCGGAGGCTTCGGCGGACTCGGTAGTGGCGGTGGTACTGGTGGAGGAATCCCTCGATCAGCCGGTGGCTATCTAGGATTATTACAAAATCTACAGCAATTGAACAACCAACGCGCCAACATGACCGCGTTAGAAAGCTCATTGCGATTGTTTGAGTCCTATTTTGAAGCTGGATTTACAGATTTTAACCAAGTCCAACAAACACGTGCATCGTTCTATCAAGCAGTCAGCGACCTAATGCAAGCCGAATCCACATTTAACGCTTCACGCGATACCTTTACCAGTGAACTTGGGTTACCGCCAGATGTCCAAATTGTCATCACCGGCGATGAACTCAATGATTTCAATTTAATCGATCCCTACATGCAAGGCATTCAAAATGAGATTCTAGTCATTCAAAATCGAGTCGGCGATTTGATTGTTGGCATGAACATTGCTCCTCAGAGCGCCAGCACCCCTTGGACGGATGATATTGAAAATGCGTTAAAAAGCTTACGAGAGGAAGCGACCAAGATGGTGGCCATCCATCAGCAAATCTCCACGACAGGATTGAACACTGGGCGAAGCGATATCGATAAAATGGCAAGCACCATTCCAGACCGGAAAACGTTTGTTAGTCAGGTCAAAGTATCACTTGAAGAAAATAACTTAGTTTCCGACACCGCTCTGCAAACTGATTTGCTGGAATCAGCTTACCTAGACGATCTTCCGGCGCTACTAAAAAATGACATCCAAGATGTCGCTGACAGATTAATGACCGTACAGCCAGTATACGCCAACCTAGGCAAAGCGATTGACGACCTATTAGCCACTGGAAAAGGCATGAAGGAAGACGAGTTGCTCACACAACTTGAAGCGACCGTAATTTCCATCATGCCTGAACTATTGATCAAAATATCCAACGATGCCTTGGAATTGTCTCTCGTACAAACTAGTGCTAGAGCTGAGAGCATTACCTTGATTCCTATCGACTTGAGTGTAGAGCAAGCCTATGAGACGGCCAGCAAAAATCGCTTGGATTGGATGAACCAGCGTGCCGGGATCATGGACCAATGGCGATTAATCTCCTACAACGCCGACAGTCTCGAAAGTGACCTTGATATCGTCCTTTACGGTGGCATCGGGAACACAGGCGACAATCCGCTGAAATTTCGCGACACTGCCGGAACTCTAAAGGCCGGTATTGAATGGGACGCACCGATCACTCGGTTGCGAGAACGTAATACATATCGCCAAAGTTTAATTGAGTATGAGCAAGCCAAACGCGGTTATTACAACTACGAAAATGGGCAATATCTGGCACTCAAAACGGCATTACGAAATATCCAAATGCAAAAAATCAACTTTGAAGTGCAACGCAAACAACTGCAAGTGGCAGCTCGTGGCGTACTCTTTGTACGAACGCGACTACAAGAACCACCAGGTGAAACTGGTACTCGCTTGTCGCCTACCGTTGCTCGTGACCTTATCCAACAACTGCAAGGATTGCAGCGAGCTCAGGATAATATCTTACGAGTATGGGTTGGGTACGAAATTGCTCGCGGCCAACTCGACCTGGCACTGGGCACAATGCAAATCGACGACGAAGGCATGTGGATTGATCCAGGTCCAATCGGATATAAACATGGTTACCCCCAAATGAGGTAAAAGGTGATGATGAAGAGGGCAAAAAATAAACGAACCCTCAATATCAATTAAAAATTTACTATAGAAATACCGCAACGGCTTCAGTTTTCCAGTGTTGTATAAATGACATAAAACTGACACTTTCTCTCTTACAATTTAAGGTTACCTGAGTAGATAATGGTATTCTATAGAGAGCATGCGATATTAATATGTGGCTTTCCATCCTATCGCATTACTCGTTAGGGTTATCGCTTCAAAAACCTAATAACATAGCGGTTGATTGATTCCAAATTCATTTTCAGAAATAGTTGCTAACAATGAACACTCGCCATCACACACCCCGCAATGGAAACTCCACAATCATCCTTTTGGTTATTGGCTGCCTCGTAGTCGCACTTGGCTATTATGCTTATGCTTCCATGAAAACTGCGTTCACTCAGGATAAACTTGCCAGCTTTCAACTCCGCGAAGTTGAACATGGATTGTTTAAGCACACCGTGATCGAATCCGGGGTCATCGAAAGCTCGCAAAATATTGATATCGTCTGTGATGTACGATCCAAGAGTGGTGGAGTGCAAATCATCTGGGTTATCGATGAAGGTACTCAAGTTGCCAAAGGAGACAAGCTTGTCGAACTCGATACCACCACGCTTGAGGACAGTCTACAACAACAACAACTGATCATGAACCGAGCTGATTCTACTAAGATTTCAGCTGCAGCAGCTGTCCGCCAAGCGGAGATTGCTCGCCAAGAATACCTGGAAGGTACATTCAAGCAAAACGTACAACTCATTGAATCTAATATTCTTATCGCCAAACAAAATCTTTCCACGTCACTCGACAAAGTTGCATTTAGTGAACGACTCGCCGCCAAAGGTTTCGTGACTCAGCAGCAACTACAGGCCGATCGCTTTGCGGTGAAGCGAGCGAATCTTGATATGTCCTTGAAAGAAAATGAACTGCTGACATTGCGTGAAATTACACAACAAAAAATGCTCGTGGGGTTTGACGCCGATATCGAAACCGCTAAGGCCTCGATGATAGCTGAAGAAAAAAACTATATCGAAGAAGAAAAACAGCTAAGCGAAATTAAACAACAAATTAAAAACTGCCTGATCTATGCTCCTGACGCTGGCCAAGTTGTTTACGCCAATCAACAAAGCTCTCGAGGGGGTGCCGAGTTTATTGTCGAAGCGGGTGCGACTGTCCGTGAACGACAGTCGATTATTAAACTACCTGACCCAGAACAGATGCAAGTGAAAGCGAAGGTCAACGAAGGCCGTATCGCCTTTATTAAAAAAGGCCAACGAGTCGACATTATTGTTGGCGCCTTAGAAGGGCAAACATTGCAAGGTGTTGTTTCCAAGGTCAATAAATATCCTGAAGCAACGAGTTGGTTCAACTCCGAAGTTAAAGAATTTGCAACGTACATTAAGATTCTCGATCCACCTGATGCAATTCGTACCGGGTTAACTGCCGAAGTAGAAGTGCTCGTCAATACAATGGTGAATCAAATGATGATCCCAGTACAAACATTGCATGAAGACAATGAACAAGCTTTTTGCCTCATCAAAAAGACGTATGATCCTAATAACCCCCTGCATGGTAAAGAATTCGGCGGTAAGCATGGTGACCTAGATGCGGAATTCTCCGTCGAGGTCGTTCAAATTGAATATGCTGCCAGTAACAATAAATTTCTCGCCATTGCCAGTGGCCTAGAAGCGGGTGACATGGTCGTCATGAACCCTCGCGGTGAAGAGGAAATTCTTAACCGCCTCGTCACTAACTATCGTGCCCGTACAGCAATGGATTTGTTTGACACGGACAAGAATCGAACGTTGTCACAAACTGAAGTTCAGACTATGAATGAGCGTCTTGGATTCGAGGGTATTACCAGCTTTACCGGCGTCGATAAGGACGCAAATGACCAAATTAGTGTGGTTGAACTTGGTACCGTAATCGAGCGAACGCAGGAGTTGCTGGAAATCCCTGTTGAAAAAGAAATCCCTGTTGAAGAAGTCACTGCCGATGCTGAGGAAGAGGACGAAGATGCCTTGGCACCGTTCAAAGAACAAGCTGAAGCCATGGCGGCTCGCTTCTGGCCAATGATAGACACCAATGGCGATGCTAAACTTGACAAAGCCGAACTAGATGCCACCTCAGATCCCGCGCGTTTGCGTCAGTCTGATACCGACAAAGATGGTGAAGTTACCAAAGAAGAATTCGTCACCGGTATGGCTAAACGTATGAAGGCCAACGCCGAATCCGGCGGTGGCGGTGGTTTTGGTGGTGGAGGTGGGCGATAGTGACCGTAGCTGCACTTACAGTTAAAGATCTCACCAAAGACTACATCACTAAATCGGAAACCGTGCATGCCCTGCGTAGTGTTTCGTTTGATGTTCCTGAAGGTGATTATGTAGCCATCATGGGGCCCTCCGGATCTGGCAAAAGTACGCTGCTCAATATGATCGGCTGCTTAGATCGTCCAACCACAGGGCTACTGATGCTAGGCGAAGACAACGTTGCCCATATGTCCGATAACCAATTAGCCGACGTACGTGCTGCTCGTATCGGCTTTGTCTTCCAGTCTTACAACCTCATTGCCCAACTTTCCGTCGTGGAAAATATTCAAGTGCCTCTGTTTTACCAAGGGAATCTGAATCGGCAAGCTAATCGTCGATGTCGTGAACTTGCGGATCTTGTCGGACTAGGAGATCGCGTCAGTCACCGGCCGACACAACTCTCTGGTGGCCAACAACAGCGTGTCGCCATCGCTCGAAGCCTCGTCAACGATCCCTTTTACATCCTCGCCGACGAACCAACTGGTAACTTGGACAGCGGGACGACAGAAGAGATTCTAACCATTTTCGAGCGGCTCAACGATCAAGGTAAAACGATCGTAATGGTTACGCATGAAGACGACGTAGCAGAACGTACAAAACGTATCATTCGCCTACGCGACGGTTTCATTGTCTCCGATGAACTCAACAAACATCGTCTGCGGTTTACTGACCAGAAAACAAGTGAAGTCATTCCTGAAAACAGCATGGAGGCACTCGAAGCGATTCGTGATGCTCAACTAGCCGCGTTAACTCCCACAAATGTCGAGGCAAACGCCCAAGCGGTAGCAAATACACCCAGTGAGGATTCTTTCAGCGATGGTGATGACCATATTACCCTCTCCTCTACAGAAGAAAGTACGGCTGCACAATCTGCCAGTACTGGGCGACCACTCGCTTCGGCTGGTCGACGCTTTGGTGCAATCCTGCTTGACGGTGTAGTCATTACTTTCGGCGGCATGATCCTCGGTATGTTATTAGGCGGGACAATTTTGGGAATGCTTGGTGTGGGTGTAGTAGCAGATGCCGGAGCCACTCCCGAAGAAACGGATGCAGCTGCTGTCCTTTATGGGATTATAGGTGGTTTGTTGGGTACAATTATTGGCCCGTACATTGCTAGCTTTATGATGATGATTCTTGAATGTTGTACCGGAATTACGCCAGGTAAGTTAATGCTGGGGATGAAAGTTAGCAATGCGGATGGTTCAGATGCAAATCTTGGCAGTATTGTTACACGTGGACTTCTAAAATATCAATACACCTGGGTAGTGATAGTTGGAAGCTTTACAGGGCTGGATTTCTTAGTAACTATTTCTGGAATTTTATCAATCGTAATGTTCTTTGGGATCTTTCTTATCTTTAGTGAGGGAAGGCAAACGTTATGGGATAAGATGGCCAAAACAACAGTGGCAATGAAGGATTGATCCCGCTAATTGCATACCGGCATACTAAGGGTTGAGTCTGAGGCAGGTTTTAGTACATCGTATTTTGATACGTTATTTATAGGGCAATCATAATGGGATTCATTACAACCTGGGTGCGAACATTTCAACTCGGTATCAAGAGCTTATTGCTCCACCCAATGCGGTCGATGCTGACCATTCTCGGTATCTTTATCGGTGTAGCTTCAGTTATATGGCTACTCGCTATCGGTGAAGGAATCAGCCAAGAAGCTCAGCGCCAAATCGAACAGCTCGGTGCTCAGAACATCATCGTCCGCTCTATAAAGCCGCCAGCGGAGGCACTCGGCGATGGGATTGTAGCTGTCTACGGACTGAAGAACCGAGAGTATGAAATGCTTTTGGAAACGCTTCCGCAAATCGAATTTGCGGTGCCCATTCGGGAAGTAAAACGAACCTTTCAATTCCAATCTGTCGAAGTCGACGGACGACTTGTCGGCTCTACTCCCATGTACTACGAAACAGCAAAACTGACTATTGATCGCGGTCGTTTTTTGACCGATTCAGACTTCGATAAAAATAAGAATTATTGTGTATTGGCCAAGGGCGTTGCCTCTAAACTTTTCCCCTACCAAGATCCAATTGGTCAAAAAATATTGTTGCCTGAGCTCAAAGACTTTTATGAAGTCGTCGGTGTACTGAAACATCGCGGTGCGACTGCTGGAATCGGCGGTTCTTTTGCCGCACAAGACTATACCAAAGACGTCTATATTCCACTGACAACGATGAAGCAGCGATTAGGACGAACTATTTTTCGCCGTGTCGGTGGTTCATTTGGGGGCGAGTTCGTCGAGCTCAATCAAGCGACATTGCAAATTCGCAGCGTCGACGAAGTGATAGCAACCGCGGAAATGATTCAGGACTCGCTGCGCCATCACGACGACATTGGCGATATCGAGGTGGTGGTACCACTCGAGTTGCTAGAACAAGCTAAGTCAACTCGGATGATGTTCATGGTCTTCATGGGATTAATTGCTGGTGTATCGCTGCTTGTCGGTGGCATCGGTATTATGAATATCATGTTGGCAACGGTTACGGAACGAACTCGTGAAATTGGTATTCGCCGAGCTCTCGGTGCTCGACAATCCGCTATCATCCGCCAGTTCTTAGTCGAAACAATTACCCTGTCTGTACTCGGTGGCCTAGTTGGCATCGCAGCGGGTTTTCTGGGTCCCCTTGTCACCATTCTTGTTCGAGATGGGCTGTATATGTACATGCCCGAGCGTATGGCCGGATTACCTTCAACCATTAAAACCATGACGCCGCAAATCGTCGAAGCATCGGTACCAATTGCTTTTGGCATTGCCGTACTTGTCGGTACGTTGTTTGGCATCTACCCGGCCATGCGAGCTGCTAAGATGGATCCCATCGAAGCCCTCCGCCACGAATAATAATTTTATTCGACGCAAGATTACCCATTTTTGATTGCATATTAATTAGTAGCTAGCACATCTACCAATTGATTAATCTCGGCTTGGGTATGCACAGCGCTCAAGCTCACACGTAACATACTTCCATCTACAGGCACCGTCGGCGGACGAATTGCGGGGACAAGCAACCCCGCAGCATGTAAGGCGGCACTCAGGGCTATCGCTTTTTCTGGCATGCCAACAACGATGGGCACAATTTGCGAACAGAATTCATTATGGGATTCATGCAACAGCCCAATTGATTGCAAACGCTGCCGCAAATATTGAGCGTTGGATAATAGCTGTTCGCGGCGGTGCGGTTGTGATTGAATCAATTGTACTGCGGACCGATTTGCACTAGCACAAGCAGCCGGTAATGCGGTTGAAAACATATAACTGCGGGCAGAATTGGCGAGCCAATCGATGAGTTTTTCACTGCCCGCTACAAATCCACCTATACTTCCTAACGCCTTACTAAACGTGCCCAAGGTAATATCGACTGCGTCTTCACAATCCAGCAACTCCGCCAGTCCGCGACCATGTTTACCAAATACGCCAGTTGCATGCGCCTCATCAATCATCAACATACAATCATGTGTTCGCGAGAGCTCCGCGATCTGGGTCAACGGTGCGACGTCACCGTCCATACTAAAAAGTGTATCGGTCACGATCAATCGACGACGATGCGATGTAGCGACGGCTAATAGCTCTGCTAAATGATCCACGTCCTTATGACGGTAAACCAAGACCGTCGCGCCCGATAACCGACACCCATCAATAATACTGGCATGATTACGAGCATCGCTCAGAATCACATCTTGTTTACCCACCAACGCGGCGATGGTACCAACATTAGCCGCATAGCCTGTGGGAAAAGTAAGTGCCCGCTCGGTTGCTTTGAACGCAGCCAAGTCGCTCTCTAATGCCGCATGAACCGTTGTGCGCCCCGTAACTAAAGGACTTGCACCGCTACCCCATCCAAATTCCTCCAACGTCGCTTGTAGAGTTGGACTATTGAGTTCTTGAGCAAGACCCAAATAGTCATTGCTGGCAAAATTTATCAGCGACACATCGCCGCGGCAAATCGCTCCACTTTCTCGATCACGGCTCCACGACGGCAGCTCTCGCCGTAGATTTTGCTCTGACAAATTGGCTAGCTCTTCTTCAAGCCAATATAATGCATCGTTGGACATTGCACTCTTTTTGTAATAAACATAGCGAACAAGTATTTTGAAGATACCATATCAAATAAATCATGGGGCGCATAACCCTAGACCCAATGGCTCTGGGTATCTTACAATACGCTAATTAGATAAAGTAATAGTACGCTGCAGCGAAACGATAATATTTAAATCGAAATTAACAGCGCATCACACTGATTGTCAGAAAAAGAAAGCCGGTCAAATGAAATCATTTACTCACCGCTCAACTTTCCATCTCGCTCTACTCATCGGTGCACTTGCCTGCTTAACCACCACCGGCTGCGGCGATTCGACACCCGATACCAGTGACAAAACCGGTTCCGGTGGCATTATGCACGACATATTGTTCACTAACGACCGGATTGTAAACATACATATAGCACTATCTATATGTCATCTATACCTTGCGTTGATTTTCAGTTGGACAACCATTAGTATATCGATTGGACAATAAACATCCTAGGAGATCACTATGAGCAATGAGACGCAAGCTAGGCTAAAACCGCACCGCGGTATTTTTGTATTCACCTTTGGAATCCTCAGTTTCATCGGCGGTTTCTTTGCAATTGTATTTGGTCCCATTGCCTGGATTTCCGGACGTCGAGATCTCAAAGAGATGAGCACAGGGGTGATGGACAACAGTGACCGCGGGCTGACACAAGCGGGCCATGTTCTCGGCATGATCATGACAATCTTCTGGGCGCTCGTCTTGACTGTGGGGCTCTGTTTTGTCGGGATAACCGTTATGGGAATCTCTTCGGCGGTTGATAATTTTGGAACGCACGAGACACATGATTCTGATTACTACGACGACGACTCACCGGGCGATTATGGCGAAGAAATGACGGATATGGATGGCACCACCGCTAACACTTCCACGGACGGTGGTGATCCTAGCGACACCGCATTAAATACCATTACCGACGAACCGGTCGAATTTGAATTTGCTGATCTCGTTAAGCCTTTTGACCCTCCGACACTCGACGAAATCATTTCCGGAAACGAATGGATCGACAAGCCAGTTTTGGATGCCGTCGAGTTGATGCGAGAGCGTCAAGCCGGCGAACAACAACCCGCAACACCGACTGAAGTGCTCGCTCTTAGTAACAACTCGGTTGCTAACAACAATAAAATCATTTCCGCAATGGGGCGGCTTGCCCAAGAAGGTGAAGTTAATTTTTCGGCCGAATGGAACCGGCATACCGCTGGCGATATTAAGAGCACCAACCCACTCATGATCAGTTCGACAGCGGAGTTCGATGTCGCTGGACTGACTAATATGGGGCTGTTTGGCTTCGATTGGAATTTTGTCCCGTTTGCCTCTTCAGATGCTGTTGTCTCATGGCAAACATCTGCGGATGGCCTCTACGACAAAGTTGTGATGCGAGACGATCTGCGTTGGTCCGACGAAACGCTAATTACAGCACACGACGTCGCTTATTCATATCAGGTAATCATGACTTCCAGCGTACCGATTCCAGCAGTTCGTTCTGGCACAGATCAACTAAAATACGTCCATGCCTATGATGATCACACGGTTATTTTTTTCCACAACGAGTCGCTTGCTACAAATGTGTGGAATATCAATTTTCCGATAATTCCTAAACATGTCTACGAAAACACCGTGCCTGATGACCCCACGATGGCCAAAAGTGAAGCCCACGTGGCCCTCGACGAAAACCCCATCACTGGCGGTGCTTATCAAATAACAAAACGCGCGCGGGGACAAGAAATCGTGCTCAAGCGTCGTGAATCCTATTACTTCGTTGACGGCAAACAAGTTCGTCGAAAGCCTAACTTTGAGACGATTCGTTTCCATATTGTCGAAAACTCCAGCACTGCCCTGTTGGCGCTAAAAAAAGGAGACATTGAAGAAATGCAATTGTCACCGGAGCAATGGCAATCGCAAACCAGTGGAGAAGAATTCTACAAAAACAATACTAAGTCTTACGCTTTAGAATGGGTCTATTACTATTTCGGCTGGAACAATCGATCGCCTTTCTTCCGAGATGCTCGAGTGCGTAAGGCGATGAGCTATGCATTTAATCACCAAGAACTGCTTGACCGTCATCGCTTTGGCCTCGATGAAGCAGCCCAAGGGATTTTCCATAAAACATCTCGTTGGGCACCAACCACACTGCCGACGCCGTACAAGCAAGATCTTGATAAAGCCGAAGATCTGTTGCTCGAAGCGGGCTGGGAAGATAGCGATGGTAACGGAGTATTAGATAATATTGTTGAACTTGATAACGATTTCGATGGCAAGATTGATGGTAAACAACGAAAGCAATTTGAATTTACTATTTTGACGAGTAATAAACAGGAGCGTATCGATATTTGTACGCTGTTGCAGGAGAATTTAGATCAGATCGGGATTCGATGTAACGTCAAGCCTGTTGAATTTACGACGTTGCAGCAGTTATCTCGGGAGCATAAGTTCGATGCCATTTTTGCCGGTTGGGGAACGGGCGCTGATCCAGACACTTCCGAAAATTTATGGACAACCAAGGCTATTGACGCGGGTCGTAACTATGGATGTTACTCCAGTAAGATCGTCGACCAGCTTTTTGAAGATGGCAAGCGAGAACTCGACCCTGAAAAAAGAGCGGCTATTTATCAAAAAATCCACCTGCAATTGTGGGATGACCAGCCCTACACATGGCTCTATTTCCGTAATGCCTATTATGGATTTAACAAGTCGCTACGGGGATACAATTACAGTGCTCGCGGCCCCTATAATTATGGCCCAGGTGAGTCTACCATTTTTAAACCAGCCGGAATGCAGTAAATTCCTTCTCAACAGTTCCACTTGTGCCTAATTTCACGTATCACTTGCACAAACTAATCCAAGTTCAACAAGGCAATTCATGGCTGGCTATTTAATCCGCCGCATCCTATTGGGATGGCTCACGCTGTTGCTAATCACGATGGTCGTCTTTGCATTGGTCCGCTTCATGCCAGGCAGCCCGCTGGATACCGATCCAGCCATGATGAATCCGGATAAGATGCCCAGCGCCGAAGATTTAGAACGCATCAAAAAGGCGTATGGGCTCGATAAGCCTGTCCACGAAGCTTATTGGGACTGGCTCAAAGGTCTTGCCAGTGGGGACTTGGGCATTAGTTTTAATGAGAAAAAACCTGTCGCTGACGTCATTGGAAGTCGTGTGTGGGCGACATTGCTACTTACCGTGCCATCTTTGGTAATCGCATACCTCCTTGCCATACCTATTGGCCTATGGTCCACCGTTCGCAATGGCAAGCTCGATGAACGCATTGCTGGCGTTAGTTTATATATGCTATACGCTATTCCATCGTTTATTGCGGCACTGTTTTTACAGTTGCTATTTGCCGTCAAGCTCAGTGACACTGTGTGGGAATTACCGCTGATGGGAATGCACCATTCCGATCACGCCGAAATGGGTTTAATAGATCAAACTTGGGATTTATTGCAGCACATGTTGCTACCGGTGATCTGTTTTACATATGTCAGCTTAGCTTATTACAGTCGTTTCATTAAAGCCAATATGGAAGAAGTGATCCGCCAAGATTATATTCGCACCGCTCGCGCCAAGGGCTTGGGGCAAATGCGTATCATTCTGCATCACGCCTTTAGAAACACGCTAATCCCATTCGTGACCCTGCTCGGATTGTCACTGCCGTCATTACTTGGAGGCGCGATTATTCTGGAACAAGTGTTCAACTGGCCCGGTATGGGTCAACTTTATTTCCGCAGTATTGGAACGCGAGATTATCCCGTCATCATGGGACTCACACTCTCCCTTTCTGTACTTACACTGTTAGGACAACTCTTTGCCGACATTCTATACGCGTTTGTCGATCCACGGATTACATATAAGTAACAAAACAAACTGGTTTCCTTTATGACTGACAACAATCAACAACCTACCGCCGCCAAGGAAAAGCGGTCACCCGGATTTTGGGTTCTAGCTTGGCGGCGTTTCCGACGCCGCAAGCTTTCAATGCTAGCGCTGGCAGTAGTTATGTGTCTATCGGCAATCGCGGTGTTCTCACCAATGATCGCGGGAACTAAGCCGGTCGTCTGCAAGTACAAAGGAAATATCTATTTTCCCTGTCTCGCCTACTTCAATGCCGATTGGGAAAACCCGATCTTTCACAAGGATCGATTTCGTAAACGGTATCCAGAAAATCTGCGTAAAAAAGACCCCGAAAGCTGGGCAATTTGGCCAATAGTTTTTCAAGATCCTTTTCGTCCTGTACGAGACGGCGAGTGGCAAGACCAGGATGCTGCTGGGCAATGGGTGGATCGTCCGGGAAACCCATATCATGGTGGTCTTCCCTCAGAGCTAAACCTTTTTGGTACCTATAAACGAGGTGTCGATGTATTTGCCAGCATGGTGCATGGCACCCGCATTGCGCTGCTCGTCGGATTTGTGTCCACGGGAATCGCGGCCTTCATCGGAATCACGCTCGGTGCTATTGCTGGTTACATGGGCGGCGCCATAGACATGGTAATCAGTCGCATCATTGAGCTAGTTATGTGTATCCCGGGCATTGTACTAATCCTGGCGCTCATAGCCTTCATCGATAAAGCCAATATTTGGATTATGATGGCAATCTTAGGCTTAACCAGTTGGACCGGAATGGCTCGGCTCACGCGAGCGGAGTTTTTGAAGTTGAAGCAATCGGAGTTTGTCGCCGCGGCACAGAGTATCGGTGCCGGCCCATTGCGAATCATGTTTCGACATATATTGCCTAATGCACTAGCTCCAGTAATGGTGCCTATCGTATTTGGTATCGCCGCTGCTATTAAAGTCGAAGCGGGCCTCAGCTTGCTCGGTTTCGGTGCACCGCCTCCAAATCCCAGTTGGGGAACCGTCCTTAATGCGGGCACCTCAAACTACACCGAATGGTGGCAAATCGTTTTTCCTGGCATCGCCATCTTCATTACCATTTTAGCCTACAACCTCATCGGCGAAGGGGTCCAGGAAGCCACGGACCCGCGGCTAGCTGACCCTAAAGATTAACTCAGAACTCCACCTAAGATCAAATAGCATGACCGGCATTATTGAAATCCAAAACCTGCGTACCTATTTCAATACCGACGACGGTGTTGTCAAGGCCGTAGATGATTTGTCTTTGACGATCATGCCAGGACATACACTGGGGGTAGTTGGTGAATCGGGTTCTGGAAAATCCGTAACATCACTGACCATCATGAAGTTGCTCGCAGCGACTGCGGAAATCAATTCCGGCAGCGTAATGTTTTTAGGTCAAGACCTTGTGCACATGAGTGAAAAGCAGATGCGTAAGCTACGGGGCAGCGAAATCAGCATGATTTTCCAAGAACCCATGTCTTCGCTCAATCCTGTACACAAGGTTGGTCATCAAGTGATGGAAGCCATTTTGGAACATCAAGATGTCACTAAACAGGAAGCCCAAACGCGGACCATCGAGTTGTTTGACGAAGTCGGAATTCCTGATCCGGCGGAGCGACTTCATTATTATCCACACCAAATGTCGGGTGGACAGAAACAGCGAGTCATGATCGCCATGGCTTTGTCTTGCAATCCGAAACTACTGATTGCGGATGAGCCAACCACCGCCTTAGATGTGACGGTTCAGAAGCAGATTTTAGATCTCATCCGTGAATTGCGCGATGAGCGACAAATGGCCGTGTTATTCATCACCCATGACCTAGGCGTCATCGCCGAAATCGCGGACGACGTGATGGTCATGTACCGCGGCAGGGTCGTCGAACAAGGCGATGTTCTTGACATCTATGAAAACCCGCAACATCCATATACACAAGGACTGCTAAACTGTCGTCCTCGGCTTGATACTATTTATAAAAGGCTACCAACCGTATCCGACTTTATGGACACCACGATCGGGGATGATGGCGAAATGACCATCACCGCCAAAGAAATGACTGCCCAGCGGAAGCAGTTCTTCATTGAAACAGGTCGGGGGCGATTGCTTCACAAACATTCGGAATTAGAAGCGTTGGGATATACCGCTGATTCATCGTTGTTTACCAAAGACGCTACGTGCATCAGTGAATCTGAAACTCCGCTTTTAAGTGTCCGCGACCTTAAAGTCCATTTTCCAGTTCGGCAAGGATTATTGCAACGAGTTGTTGGTCATGTTAAGGCGGTGGACGGCATCAGCTTTGATATCTACCGCGGGCAAACCCTAGGCTTAGTCGGCGAATCTGGTTGTGGCAAGACGACCGCTGGTCGCGCAATTCTGCAACTACAAAATTCCTCTGGTAAAGTCGTGTTTGATGGTTCCGTTGTTTCGTCCTTTAGTCGCCGTGCAATGCGACCAGTGCGGCAAGAAATGCAAATTATCTTCCAAGACCCCTTTGGGTCAATGAATCCTCGTATGACGATTCAAGCGGCGCTTATCGAACCCATGAAAATACAGGGTCTTGGAAGTTCTCGTAAGGACCGTATCGATAAAGCAGCAGCTCTACTCGAGGAAGTCGGAATGTTGCCGGCACACCTGAGACGATATCCGCACGAATTCTCCGGTGGACAGCGACAGCGAATCTGTATTGCCCGCTCACTTGCCGTTGAGCCGCAGTTCATCATCTGTGACGAATCCGTGTCAGCACTCGATGTATCCGTACAAGCTCAAGTGCTCAATCTGTTAAACGACCTGCAAGAACGCCGTGGCCTAACCTATATCTTTATCAGTCATGATTTGTCGGTCGTGAAGTTCATGGCCGATATGATGGCCGTCATGAAGGATGGGAAAATCGTTGAATTCGGACCATCCGAGGCAATTTACCGCAACCCACGAGAAGAATATACCCGCACGTTAATTGAAGCAACGCCGTGTGATGATATAGAAAACATCCGCAGACTAGTGGAACAACGAAATAAACAGCGTAGCGGTACGGTATAATTCCGCCGCACCGATTTATATCTTAGTTCAATAAGTATAATTCACCGCTATCGACACGCCGCCATTGAGACATCAGACGCTCGGCCATCGATATTGCTTGGTTGGCTGGGTGCGTACAATAGTCGACCCAGGACTCGGGAATATCGACGCGGAATTTATCAACACACGACAAGATGGACGTCGAGCAAACGCCATTGAATTCTCGTAAAGTTTCGTTGCCCTCTAAACAAGGTTCGACGTGCCGGGCAAATATTTGCTTGAGCGCTAGGTTCGTGAATTTGCGAGCAGCCAGGCCTTGACCGCTTGCAAGTTGCCAGCGAACATCGCTGCCATGTTCTTCGATCCGGTCGCGACTGTATCCATACAGACCAGTGCCTGGGATGTCCGTCATATATCCTAAAAGCAAATCTGTCCAACGTTCACAACGCCGAGTCAGCTCACGAATTTTATAACGGTGTGTGGATCGCGTTATCAAATCGCTCAATTTTTGTTTCAAGGCTGCATGGTCCGTCTGGATACTCTTGAAAACACAAAACGTTGTATCGTTTGCTGGCTCAAACGTTTCATTGGTTTGATACCAACCATCAACCGTTGCCGTCCACACTCTCGTTAATATTTCCGACAACATGACGCTGCGTAATAAATCAAATTGCTGAGAATGACCTGCTGATTCTGCTTGCGCCAGCCACCAGTTAAGCCGCCGTTTATGGGCTATATGGAATTGGCCTGCTTGGACCATTGTGAAATGCTGCAAACTCGGAAGGATTTCTTGACTCGACAACGCTAGCCAACCAGCTAGGCGAACTTGTTGAAAGGTATACACAGTGGGCTCGTTGATAATAAATTTGGATAATAATTAATGGACATTAAATGTCACACGCAATTATTCGCCGTAAACATCAACAATGGGGGGAAAATCGGGAAATCTTTACCTCATTCCCAGTCGTGGTCCGCAAGCACTAGGCCGTCTGGATGCTCTGTTTTCCACGTATTCCAACTAACCAATTCAAACGCGTAATCTTGCAGCGGAATCGATTTGTCTTCCTGAAAAAACATTTTGCCGTTTACTAGAATTAGGAATTTATCTTCATCAAGCCCCTCTTGAGTGACGTCCAAGCGATCCTCGCCAACATCACCAGTGAAAACTCGCACACATTCTGATTCGTTACAATACGTCACCGCTATGGGGATATCCTCTAGTATTTCACTGGCGACGTGTAAGCCGACATCGGATAGGCGGCGTTTGGGATATGCATAATGTACTCCGTTGATTTCCAACGCAATAACGATATCCTCATCGTCCAATTCGCTATCACTCGCTGCTTCAAACGTCCGGTCAACCGTAGCCATACTTCCTGGCGTACTTAATTGAATTCCAGCTGTCGGATCAGGCGGGAGATTGGCGTATCGACTTCGACTAAGATTCAGATCCTGATAGGTCAAATATCCCCAAGCAAATGCTGTTGCCAACACCAACAAACACAGAGCTTGCAAAATGTATTTTTTGACATGCGCCATAGTGGGGAAATCTCTCGGAAAAACAATCGCAATCACATCTACTTTCGTGTATGTAGATGAAGTGTGCGATTATTGTATCGGGGTAATTATTACCAACAACCCCCCCCAAAGGCTACGCGTTTTCAATCTCAGCCACAGATTGATACAACAACTAACAATAACTACTAATGAAACTAGGAAAGAATCCATACAATACGGGTCGATGTTAAGTAGAATACAATAATGCAGCAATTTTCATACAAAACCCTTGCCGGCGGACCTCCCAATGCGGTCTACGGAGTCGATATTTCGCCGGATGGATCTCTGATCGCAGCCGGCAGTCTCAACCGTGCAGTCTATGTATGGAATACGGACACTTGGGCTGTGAAGGTATTTCAAGCTATCCATGCGGATGGCATCTCCTGTGTAAAGTTCTCTCGCGACGGCAACAACATACTAACGACGAGTTTGGACAAGACCGTTAAAATTTTAAACTCCAGCAGCGGCTCCGTGGAATCAACCTTATCCGGACACAGCTTAGCGGTATTATGTGGCGTCTATGCCGGCCCTGTGGGTGAACGTATTGTCACAGCGGGTTTTGACAATACCGTCCGCATTTGGACAGCATCCGGTCAGGTCCGACAAATGGGTGGTCTCACCCCCTACACCTACGGCGTGGATGTTAGCTCCGATGGAAACTGGATCACTGCTGGCAGCTTATCAAGCCAAGTCATCACTTGGAATCAAGATGGTACACAAATCCATGCGGAAACGGAGCATGAAGAAGGGGTCTACAGCGTGGCCTACTCAAAATCCGATAACAACCAATTTGCAACGGGTGGCGGCAAAGGCATGATCGCCGTTTGGGATCGTGAAAAGGGAGAAGTAACTGGTCGCTTGCGTGGACATCGAGGAAATATTCGGAGTTTAGCATATTCACATGACGGTCAACGACTTGCCAGTGGCGGCACCGACGGAGTCATCAATCTGTGGGACCTCGAAACATATCGCAAAATCACATCACTCAAAGGTCATCGCAATACCGTCTATTCACTCGCATTTTCCCATAACGGTAATCTGCTAGTGTCTGGCTCATTTGACCGCCGCGTAAATGTCTGGACATTAAAGTAACCTAGCAACAACCACCGATAAACCAGTAATCTCTTTTAGTATTCATACACCTCAATTAATACCCCGCAGTTCTAACCTGTAAGATACAATTATAGAAATGTCCCACTCAATACCACAACACGCTCACGTTAATCGCCGGCATGCTCTGCAGGCCGGAGCCGTCGGATTACTGGGGTTGGGCATGAACCATATATCCGCTTTACAGGCAGCACCAATTCAAAGTCTATCGGGCCTAACGGGAAACAAGGCCAAAAAGATCATCTATATTTTTCTCTCTGGTGGTCTGGCTCAACAAGACAGCTTCGATTTGAAACCCGACGCCCCCGACGATATTCGCGGTGACTTCAAGCCAATTTCGACCGCAACACCAGGTTTGCAAATTTGTGAGCACTTGCCGTTGTTGGCCCAGCGCAGTGAAAAATGGGCTGTTCTCCGGTCCTTGACTCATACCTCTAACGAACATTCGGCCGGTCATCATATTATGCTAACGGGGCACAGCAAATTACCTGTCGGCTTCAGCGGATCCGCACCACGCCCAACCGATAATCCCGCAATTGCTGCCATTGCCAACGCGTTAACAACCGGACGTAACAACTTACCGCCTGTCGCCGTATTACCTGAGCGACTCATACATAACTCTGGACGAGTCATTCCTGGGCAGTTTGCTGGGATGATGGGCGAAGACGCCAATCCTTGGTTTATCGAAGGAGCATCATTCCATAAAACGTC